>Ga0123355_10003065_pt1 | contig 23809 bp, 16 predicted proteins | sample TergutEmb28metaG_3_FD_89872 | JGI IMG/M metagenome (GOLD analysis project Ga0123355, IMG submission 89872) | Embiratermes neotenicus P1 segment gut microbial communities from Petit-Saut dam, French Guiana - Emb289 P1 | ecosystem: Host-associated > Arthropoda: Insects > Digestive system > Gut ... | reverse complement strand
CGGTCATAACTCCGTAACAGTCCAAACTCGGACACATGTTTATATGAACTTTTTTGATCACAAAGACCTAGGAAATCACCTCCTGAAGTTATGTCCCAAAGTCGTGAATCACCCTGTATATGTTTATATACAGGGTGTTTCAGGAGGAACAGTAAATATTTTAGAAGGTGGTAGTATGGATTATTCCGAGTAAATAAGTTCATACAAACATGTGTCCTATTTTCAATGGGTGTGAAGATATAACTGTTTGAAGTTGGCGCATACAGATCCGATGCCGGCGCAAGTTTGAAACAGATGACAGGCACTCAGTACTCCGAAGAGTATGTGACTGCAGTTGTAACCTTCAGTTGTAACTTGATGCTGTTTGCTGTTCTTTGGTAGTGTTTCTAACAACGCCGCACGTCTCTACACATTCAGAATATGTCGATATGGTGTTTGTTTACGGGTTTTGTAATGGAAATGCTCTTGCTACGTGTAGAGAATACAGTCTACGGTTTCCTAACCACTGAGAACAGAGTTCAAGTGTGTTTTTTAGTGTTTACAACAAACTGCATGAGACTGGTGCACTTCCCAGCAGTCATATTTCTTCTGAACGTACAAACGAACAAAATGTGGATGAAGTAGAAAGCATTCTTCAGTCGGTAGAACGTAGTCCAACAACAAGCCCACGAAGAATTTCTACACGTATCGGTGTTCCACAAACAAGAGTATGGCGAACTTTATGTCAACACGGCCTGTATTCTTTTCGTCTAAAGATGATGCAACTCCTTGAAGAAGGAGATGAAGCTAGACGGTTGGATTTGTGTCAGTGGATAATTGCTAATCGCCAATTAATTCCATTCATACTGTTCACCGATGAAACTAGTTTCACTCGTGACGGTGTAAACCACACCCAATACTCTCATTGGTGGTTCGGCAAAAATTCACATGTCATTATGGAAAGAAATTCTCAACATCGGTTCTCTGCAAATGTGTGGTGCGGTGTGCCTGAAAATCAGTTGATTGGGCCTGGTGTGTTACCGAATCGTCTTACAGGGAGTGCATATGTAGACTTTCTGGAAAACGAGCTTCCACTATTATTGGAGGAGGCTCCTTTGGCTAAAAGGATACACATGGTCTTCCAGCATGACGGAGCCTCTGCACATTACAGCCGTCTGGTGACACATCATATAAATCTAACATTCCCCGAACGATGAATCTGCCGCGGTGGTCACGTTCACTGGCCACCAAGGTCCCCATACATTACTCCTTTAGATTTTTGTCTGAGGGGATGGATGAAAAGCGAAGTATACAAAGAAAAAGTAAACACAGGAGACGAATTGGTCGCTCGCATTATGAACAGTGCTGCCCTCATAAAGCAAGAACGCCAAGACGACCTCAGGAGAGATACACGTACTGTTACCAAGAGGGCTGAAAAGTGCATTGAAGTCGACGGCGGGATTTTTGAACACTAACTTTGAACTGTTGCAATTTATTGAGATCATTTACATAACCAATAAATGCAACAATACGTCATTTGTCTTTCCTTCATACATTATGTAAGGCTTTTTGTGCGTAACGTTCAAACATCCATTGAAAATTGGACACATGTTAAATGAACTTATTTACTAGGAATAGTCCATACTACCACATCCTAAAATATTTACTATTCCTCCTGAAACACTCTGTATATATCAAACATTCAATCACACACGTTGTTGTGGTAACTAATTCTACACGAATTCTTGTTATTGCCTTGTCTCCTGGTAAAATTTACACAATTAGAAATTGAAAACTAAATAATTAAAATACTCTTAGTTGATATAAATCCAATTAGGAACTTATTTTTTATGATCATAATTCGTCAAGATTAAGACACTGACAGATCTGTTTCGGCGTAAATTATTTTCGTTATTGTTCAACGGTCATTTTTTTTGCCCACTTTCTCCTTATGTGATTGCCTGCCATGTAGAGAGGATTGTGGCATTATCAACGCATTTTTCTTCTTACTGGTTTGCGTCAGGTCATAGGATATGTAAGGTAAACGCACTCAATTTTTATATCTTAAAAAGTCAGGAAAAATACGCAGCTCTGGCGTTTTCGCAAGCTTCCTTTTAACTAGGTTGAAAAACGCAGGCAAATTAAGTGTATACTGAGCGTGGAATGTAGGTTTCAGTTTGTTATAAAATTTTAGGTCCAACATTTTCCCTCTTTTTCTTATTTAACTATTCATGTTTTCGAGATGTCCACACGCGCGTATGTAGGTACTTATTAAAAAAGTCCATTGCTTTTTCCGATCTCGGCCAAAGTTGGAACGACAGTTTGATGGACATTCTTACAGATACATGAAGTCATGCATTCGGAGAGACAGGGATGGAGAACCAATATGATGGTGCTTTGCAAAGTGAAAAGTTTCAGTAGAACCTGCTGGTATTATGTTCAAGACATAAGGAACTTCTACCATGAAGATGAAGGCTGCATGTTCCATCTTCTACAAGCCAGAAAACTGTAATTTTAATTCTTTTTGGCATGGGAACTAACATCTCAGTCTTGGCATTCTAATAGGCAATTTTTTTTTAAATTCCTCTGTCAACGACCCAGAAATGTAGATATCAATAGCTTTATAGCACTTGCGTCCTTCCAACAACCAACCATGCACCTTATTACGAAGGACTACCCCACGTCGTCTTATGGCTAAATAAGTAAGTAGGACGCACCATGCTTTAAGAACGTGCGAAATATTCAAAGAGAGATTTGAGCTTCTATGTGCGTGAATTTGGGCATCTTAAGAAGTATAAAACCAATTTATAGTTTAAAATTTCACTTAACAATTCGTTATTTGTAAGGAGATATTCTACACAAGGTTCTTTAAATTCGTGTAGCATAATAGACGTGGAATTGAAAATCAGTATTTAAATATTACGATCACTTCTTACACGTATAATTCATAAGAGATGGTATGTATTTCTTTTTATGTAGTACTTAACACATTTAAAATTCTCACATTTATCGAGGATAACAGGTTAAAGAGGGTATTAAACTGATTTGATCTTGATTTCTTTTAGAAAGAGACACTACATAGTTCTGTAAGAAGCAGTAACAGAATGACAGAAATCTTATCGATAGAATAATATGTTAAACATCTGGTAAAGAAATACAAAGTAATAAGGAATAGAATTTCAGCCCCATCTGTTTTCAATTTCGGCTGTAGTGAGACAGAGAATTCCTTTTATGCTTAAGAATGTTTACATAAGATTTAGTTCATGAAGAATATTGTGCGAGTCGTTTATTTCTACTTGTTATGTGTAATTTTCCGTTTTCTACGATTTTCTTGTACGACTTGAAGTAAAACATTATTTATTTGAGACAGAGAAAGAGAGAGAAAAAGCAAAAATAATGGGACCGTACCACTGAAAATGTCAAGTAGAAATGAGGGAGTAAAAATCAAGGCATTGGAGTAGTGAGCAGTCGTGTTGTGAAATATGGGCCACGGAAATATATTTACTAATTAATAGTCAAGAGTATGATTTTGAAAGGTAATTTGGTGGTTTTCAGAGTACAAGGATTAAATAAAGTAAAGAAATCCTTATACAGGCCTGAACAGGCCTTGTGCTTTCCAGGCGGTTGAGGCTCCCAGATTTCGAAATAATCGGCTCGTGAAGGTGGTAAGGTTGCCAGCCGTACGCACCGGCTGCTTTTACTCTCCAGTAAATATTTCTGGTATTAATTTCTGTTGGAGGCTCAGTCGACCTACAGACCAGAGTGCGGTCGGAAAGATTAAGTCAAAGAAAAATTCAATAATACCATCGGAAATCAAACCCGCAACCTTCCGGCTTGAAGGATAAATTTGATGAATTTAAGTCTGTAGGACTGAATGTTAAACATAGTTGCACCTGATCTCGTCATGTGCTTGAAGTCATTGGACAACAAAGAAAATCTCTTTCTCCTTATTTTTCCTACCGGAACATAATAGAGAATAACCCCGTCTTGAGATTACGTAGGGTAGCGTTGGTAGCTGAAGCGGTGGTAAGTTTGCGGTAAGCCTTTGAATGAGGTCTGAATTTTTATTCCAAATTTTAATTTAATAACCTGAACGTAGTAACTACTTAATTTCTTGATTTGGGAATTAAATTTATTTCTTCTTCGAGGTTGTGAGATAATTGAACAAAAAGCAACCATATATTGAGCGAAAGGGGGCAGTTTCTGTAGTCCATTATCGTAATTTATTGAACCGTTGAAATAAAAAATTTATTAATTATGAAGTTTTAATTTCTGGGTGTGGTGCTGTATATTACGGCTGATAATAACTGGCATTTTCGAGGAACCTACTGCTCAATATTAAGTGCAGAAGACACCAGCGTACTTCCTTAGTTGTTTGAATTACTTCGCATCCCACGAGACGGTGATGCTCATGCCACAGCAGTGAGGGTCTCATATCTCGTGTCTCGAAAACCTAAGGAGTAAATGTCTTGTTGCGAAAATTTTGTTTATAGTTAACTGAAACATAAATATCGTGACCACGGCTTCTAGGCAGTGTACTGGGTGCGACCTGATTTGAGCGTGGAATCTGATTGTACAGCGTCCCTCCCTAAAGCCGTGTCCACCTCAATCAGCACAAACATGGCAACATGTAGACTGCAGCAGTCACAAAATTCACTTTGTCAGACACAATCGTGAAGCATGTTCCCAAATATCCGTATTCTGTAGCAGCACACGGAATCATGTAGTTCTCTAATGCACTTAAACTGAACACGAGTTTAAACTGGTTTAACTGGGTAGTGTCCATTTCCCTACACTGTCATTATTTGAGACACCTTGTTTTATTTACATTTACATGTAATTTGCAACTGAAAACTTCATTAGCGCATATAGTAATAAGTGTAATTTGTAGTGAATGGTGAATTGGGAAGGGTGCGGAAAGAAGCGATCATTGCTTAATTTATGGCACAATTTTATCAGCTGATTGAAGGTACTAGGAAAGTTCACGTAAAACCGCAGTCTGGTAAAGGTAGGCTGAAATCAAAATAGAGGATTGAGAAGAGAAAAAGAGGAAGTCATGATAAGTTGTCGGAGTGTGCAGCTTATATCATACCTGAAATGAAACCTTGGAAATTCCGTATAGGAATTTGTTTGGTGTGGGGAATAGGGACTGTTTGAGGCGAGGTTCTGTAGATTGCCTATTCCCAAACTTCTGGACTACGGAGATCCCCTCTTAATTTCAACATAATTTATCTAACCCTCAAATGCTAATATTTGTACTTTCAGACTCCCTTAATGTAAGAGTGGGGCCTGGATAGCGTCGTCGGTGTAGCGACTCGCTACGAGCTGGACAGTCCGAGGTTTGAAATCCCGTCCAGAGAGCCCCTGGGGTCAATGCAGCTTCCTCTAATGGGTACAGGCTCTCTTTCCCGCAGGTAACGCGTCTGGGACCTGGTGCAGACCGTCCATCTCGGTCTAGCGCCGCAGTTAGAACTGAGTAGTTATACCTCTACCCCCCTCTCCACCGCAAATCACATCATAGGGAGATCTTCTAGAGGTTTGGCGGAATATTCTTTTAAAATTGACTAAAGTGTGAAAAAATTCTGTCTTTTTGTAACTTGCTCGTCTACTTCTTGCATTATTTTTACACAAATACTCCACATTTATTTAAGTTACTTGTTCAGCTAGTGTATACAGTACCTGACTTATTATCATAAATATCCTAGTCCGAACTAACCAATTTACTGACTACAGTCAGGTAGAACAACTCTTGAATAATGTGGACTTGCAGGACATGACGCTGTGTTCATTGACTTCGAAACTAATCTGAAGATGGATGCAGGAGGCTGCTTCAAAATGTCGGTAGCTGCTATCACTTTGTACTGTGTTCTAGTCCAGGCTTGAGCCTTCATCAGCACCGTAACGAGAACTTCAAATATGAAGTCAGCTCCTGGAAAAGTAAACAAACCACATATGTTCAGTAACACAATGCAAGCTCATTTAATCAAGTACAATATCCTCACATATATGCTACATGTCTCGGCCTGTACTTAGGCCATCCTCAGACTTGTCAGTACAAGAACATATACAGGAAATACAATAGAAATAAAATTACGTTTTAGGATCACCTTTTTAGGCGCGTTCGCAACTTCATCATGTCTGACTGCAATTGACCGTCCGTGCTTCAGTATGGAACAACTCGGCCCGATTTTCATGAAATTTTATATTTGAATATTTTTCGAAAATCTGTCTTTAAAATTCAAAAGTCATTAAAATCTGACAATAATAATGGGTAGTTTACATGAATATAATTTGATCATATCTCGCTCAATTCTTCGTAGAATAGAGCAGTAGAGAAAATCAAAATACATATTTTATGTTCAAATTTTTTTTTTCGAAAATCTTGCCTTTTATGAGATAATGTGGCGAGCGTGTTGCAGATGACAATATGGCATGTCTATTGTATGCTGAATACCTAAAGCTACAAATACACACTCAGAACATATAATACTTATTGCCGTTCCACTGCTACAATGATTGCACTAACGTGTTACGTGTTACGTTATGTGTACTCTGCCTCTCTTGTTAGATTCTTATATACGTTGATGAAACGATACTGAATAGTAACAACAATCTTCATGGAAGCCATCACGTTGGGTTTACTATTAAACAAACCTCATTTTTCGGTCTAACACAACATACAAGTTTAGTTAATCAATTAAACTGTCTTCCTTTGTGTGCTACACTTTTCGGCCTTACTCGGGGACGGCAACCCAGAAACTTAAGCAGGAAGATACCATAGGAAGTAAAACTAATATACGCCTAGATATGCGGGAAAAACACCACATTTTCCGGCGACAACATATTCGTTGTCGTCTTCACAAGGGTTAGTGAATGTTCTCTTTCTGATAAGATGTGATGAGAATTAATGCTATGTGTATGTGGTTTCTTCTGGGATGGGACACCATTTAATCTAACAGAAATATATTGATAATTCGGAGAAATGTGTTTCCTGTAATTACGGGGTATACAAGTAAGAAGGCACGTCCCTCAAGCACGTCGGTATATTTCTACCACGAATGCACAGGTTAACATCCTGGGCCGGACTAAGGGGCGGACCATCCGATCAGCTGTCCGAGTCGCCTAAATGTAAGGGGTGCTAAGACGTCATTGGAATAATCGGAAATATGGTTCCAGTGAAATCAGGCTTTTCACACACGAAAGGATTTCTCCGAAATTTGGGCAAGCGCTTTGGAAAATGTTCGCGAGCACTGTTCTAGGCCAGAAAGTTTAAAGAGCGCTTAATTATTAGCCTGCCCGGGTCGCACACATATCTGGGGCTGGCCGTGACCACATCCAGGAGACATTCTTAGCTTATGGACTACTCACTGTGTCAGTAAGATACACAGTTCGGAAAATTAATTTCTACAGGACGTTCCATGTCTATTATTCATGGAAGTTGACTTTATCTCTACACTAGTTTCCTTTGCTCGTTGAACGTTGAACTTTGAGTCACCTTCTATCCTTTCTCTCATCCCACTCCTCAAAACTGGTCTTGCTGGCTGACAGGCAGGCTCCTGTGGGAAAATGGGACGCGCAATCCCGGTAACTTCATGGGATTATGTCTGTGTCTGGTGGAGGTCAGTAAAGCTGATTAGAGGTCCGGAGACTGTGACTACGGCGTCAGTAGCCTTGCTGAGTAGTCAAGTTTGTCGAAGGTTGGATGTTTTGGGGGGGGGGAGGGGGGAGGGTGTAGATGGTGAGTGTAAGGCTCGTCTAGAGCGGCGTTAGATATGTTGCAGTTAGAAATACGGCACCACTCTCAAGTTTCCACTCGTTACACCATCAAAATGAACCCAATTCACGGAGCGAACAGTAAGTTTTGAAATGGACTTATCCGGTATTATTACTACGACCACTAAGGAAGTAGGCAGGTAAGTTATGGATGGGTCCGAATGTCGAAACTCAGCAAGAGAGGTAAGCTTATCGATACAAAAGAAAGCTGGCTCAGATTCTAAACAAGTAAAACATAAAACTTTTTGAGAAGAAAGACGAACACGAACTATCTGAATGACAAAATTAATGAGACTGAAACGAATATCAAATCCAATAATATTAGATATTTCATAAAGACGTAAATGAATGTGGGACAGAAATGTGTGTACAGATTTGGTAGAAAACGTTAAAATAAACAGGAGGATAATATTAGACTGGTTCTGAGAGAAAGAGGATCGTAGGACGTAGAATGGATTTGTCTGGCTCAGAATAAGGAAAAGTGGTGGAATTTTGAGAAGACGGTAATGAACTTTCGAGTTCATATAGGTATAATGTGTGATACACCTAAAACTGTCTAATGTCACTGGAATGCACACTTTCCACTCTTACACACCGGTGGCTTCAGGTAAGTTATATCTTACAGCAAATGTGAAGGTTTTTGTACAATTTAAAGTCTCATTATCAAGTCGTATGGGGAAGTGTAGTTATTTCGCGTATAATTAGCCTTGACAATATGTAGTGGCGAGTGGTAAGTTTCACGTCCCGGCCGCTTTACTGTGAGAAAGAGCTCCCGTTAACGGCTGAAAAGAGAGTGGTTTGCTCCAGAGCTGGTTTGGAAGCTGTGGAGAAGAAAGGATATCGTGGGCTTATCGAAAATCGAACCACGATTAATCGGTTACGCAGTCCGTAATATACCAACTATTTTGGCTGTGCTGCACCGGCTCTCTATATCTTAGACGGAGGCAGGGTTACCTCCATCGGTATAGTGCACTGTTTCTCCAACCTTTCTTCCGCTGAGGTGCTCCTGAAATGTTTTTCATATCCCGATGAAGTCCTGCCTATGAAAACGAAAACAAAACAAAAAGGCAGCTGGTAGCGCACGGAGATCACATCAGTACGGCCAATTATCTTACAAATATTCCCGACATATTTCGAGGGATAAATGGTGTTTTTCGCGGAATTTCACTTTTTTATTTGCTTATTTGGCGATATTTTGCTGCACGCCTAAAACGTTCTAAGAAACCCTGGACAGGGAACACTGATATGGTGACTACAATACGGGATGGATGACCGAGAAAAACGTGGTTACAGTCCTCCGAAAGCATCCACAACCTATCTGGAGCCCAATAAACGTCTGTTAAATGATTACTAATTGTATAGATGTGTAGGCCTCAAGCTGATCACTCATGTTCATCTAGTTTTGAGGCCATTACCCGTTGGTCTTCATGGCTTGCACAGGAACAAATTTACCTTTATATTATATCTATGAGTACAACATACATGATGTGAAGAACGAAGCCCTTTGCACCATCTCATTTCAGAACGTGGGACTGGTCTCTGAGAACACACGTTCCGTAACGGCCATCCACCGATGTGTGGCTGCAGAAATAGGCATGTTCGTCAGTTCGAATCAGTGGACCATTCCGGGGTTCAATTACGCGGATCTGATGAGGACAACTACGTAACTTAAAACCTGTTCTACCCTCTCCTCTTTCACTCTCTATTTTCTTCCCCACCATTCTCCACCATCCACCTTCACAACTTTTTTATGTGCGATGTTCTCATTTGTAATGCTACAGATACACCACAAGCTTGTTTCGCATGCGGAAAGAACATGACTAAACGTGCTTTCGAGCTAACAAAATCAGGTACAAAATTCTCCTCCAGTGTAGACCACAGTTCATTCCGCTCCATCTAAATTAATCCAATCTAACAGTATCATTGATATCCTACTCTAAATGGTAGTAAAATTGAAGCTATTTGGAGCTTATGGTAAGCTCGGCCATTTTGTGTTAAATCTGGGGTCTCTTATTTAATCTAAATCCCCCCACGGGAACGTAACGAAATCATTAAAGTGGTCAAGAATTTTCTCATGGGTTACACTTTGGGCACCGAAATTTCATTGCTGTGTTCACAAGGCTTCAACTTGTTCATATTTCTAGCCAGCTTAATACAGATGATACACTTCCTTTTCATTTCTTTAAGTTCTCTAAAATATTATCCCTTTATACAGCCCTCATTTCTGAAGTAGAAGCTATCCGCCAGGTGTTACAAATACAATTGTGTCTTCCCAGAAATGAAAGCTGAAGAGCATGGGAGTATTATCCTTAATGTGATCATCATAGTAACATTGTGTGCTAGACCAAAATATCTGCCTGGTACAAGAAGAGCGCTGTTCTCTACCGCTTGAAAAATAGGATAGTGGGTTAGAATCTCACTGACGGCACAGACATATGTCTGTATTGTTTACGTGCTTGTATTGTTCTATGCAAATAAGGTTAGGCCTACCCAACTTTCAAAGTGTTTTAGGAAATACTTTGTAAACAAGATATATAGACCAGGAAAAAGGGAGGTCCTAGGCTGTGTTGGTCTGTGACGCCATGCAGATTGGCCGTGAGGAAGATTAGTCTTTATTAAATACTACAAATTTTTAAATAATTAATTATGTAGATATCTAATGCTATTTATTACTTTTTGCCTCTTAGGTATGTAGTTTGCTCAGATATTAATTCCATATATTTTTTTTTCTTGGCCAGTAACAAAGTTAGGAACGTGAGATTTTGGATGAATCAAATTTGGAGATTCCGACATTTGCTTACGGAGTGATAACAATTTCTGACAGAGCGCACCACTGCAGCAGAGCATCACAAAAGAGTCGGTCAAGTGCGTGTGGTGCAAGTAAAGGGCAGCGTTAGAATTTGTTCTGGCGAGAAATAATCAGTGAGAAACAGCCGAAAACCTATACGCAATGTTTACGGAAATGCTACGTTCAACAAAATTGGTCACTGGGCGATAAGACTGACTGCTCCTGAAACAGAAGAGCAGAGCTCCATGATTTACCTTGCTCAGGCTGTCCTGTCACAGTTGTTAATCTTGAAATGCTGCAGCGTGATGATGTATCCGTCAGCCGGCAACATCATGATCACTCTCTTGTGGACTGCGAAGGATGAATTCTTGTGGACGCTGTGCCTGGAGGGGACAGAATAAACTCCAACGCCTACGTCAGGACGCTGACAAAAGTCAGGAAGCTGTTTAAAAGAGATCGGCCCACAAAAAGCCAACAGATATCTTGCTTCAGCGTGACAACACAAGGCCTAACACAAGACTAGGGAAGCCATTAACAAATTTGGTTAGATAGTGATATTCCATCCACCCTACAGTCCAGATACAGCATCCTCATATTTCCATATATTTGGAGGCCTGAAGGATAAAATCCGCTGTCCGAAGTCTGAGACTAAAGATAATGTGACTCGCGCAGTGAGAACTTGGTTACGTGAGCAGGACAACGCTTGGTACCGACAAGGCACACATGCACACACTCGTTCCTCACTGACACAATTCTGTAGAAGTGGACGCAGACTATGTGGAAAAATAAGTTATGGAATCAAACTATTATCGTCAAAATGTGTAATTTCATGACTGAGGAATAAATATTTACCGAGGAAAAAATGAGGCCTAATATTTAAGTCAACAAACTAGAAGCTCTGTGAAAATATTCTGTGATTGAAAAGATATGAGTTGGACTGGAAATAACTGTGCCTACTAATCTGTGTTTCAGAACATTATAAATATCATTCATTAACGGAGATTAGTTTCGGAATAAATTTTCTGCCCACCCTATTCTGCAGAACCATTAGACCGAACATAAATGTCTGTGATGCCAACTGGTAAATTACTCGTAAATGTCATTGAATCTGGCATCGAATATCATTTGTGTAGAATGAAACAGCTTGAAAAAATACTAATATTTTAATGTTACGTAATAAAAGAGAATGAGTAGTTCGATGTTGTGTAATTAAAAATACATTAGTGTACCCGTATGTGTTGTACACATCACCTTCCGGTAACATTACCTGTTGAAATAGATGCAAAAATTAACCACTGTTATTAACATGAAAAAACGTGAAATATTGTGAAGATTATTTCACAGATTCTTCTCCTTTTAATAATATCAACCAAAAATACACTGAATAAAATACAGTTCATAACAAGTATTGAATTCCTATATGTTTCAGCACCGGGGTCCATCCCCAGGGAGGTTATTAGAACAAAAGTGTACAAGTTCAACCCACTAACCTGGGTATTGCGATGCAATACCAAGATTTGGGATGCAGAACTAGATTGGCGTGTTAGAGTTTTATTACTTTGTTATAATATCTCCTTGAGGATGGCACCCCGGTGTTGAATCATATAGGAGCTTAATACTTGTAATGAATTACATTTTATTAAGTAATTTGTGGATTGGTATACTAAATGTAAGTTTATGCGCGGTGTGAGAAACATAAAATTTTTTCTCCGATTTTTGGCTGCACTTCCTCCGGGTTAATCCAAAATTTCATGTCTCGTTCGAGGAGTCATATCCATTCCTTCTGTCCCAAATGCGAGCCTTCTGTTAATCGCAAAGTTTACTTATTTTCTCTGAAGATGGAGGTAGAAATTTCTCCGAAAAGCCGGTAAATGATTATCCTACTGTATGGCGAAGGCCCCAGAGAACGGTAAACTTTATGGTCGTTACTCTGGAAACCTAAACTTTCGCTTATACTACTTTGTGTTTATGTTTCGTTACTGCTATATACTATCAGTGGAACGGCTTAGAGCGTCTTGTTCGCTGTGCATTCGGTAGTACGTGACAAACACGACAGGCTTTATCATCTCTTGAAAAAAGGAGCGTTGAAGATTCAGCAGATGTCTCTGATGAGTGAGAGTAGGAGCATGCACATGTTGAGGTCTCTTAATGATTTAAGCCATCTGTCAGAATCTGAGTCTGTTAGAGAATACGTAATGCGTATGTCAGGTCAGTCTGATGATTCACACTTATCTACCTTCTCTGTATGTGAACTACATACGTGCATAATCAGTCATAAACTGTCTCCTGTTACACCAAAGAAGCGTAAATATGTATAGTTCTTGTCATACTGGAAACTGCGTTGTAAAAAGAAATTGAAAATTAACTCAAGACCGGAAATATTATTATCAAGAAGGAGAAGTTGTCTGAATATTGCGGCTAAAGCGACAACTTAAAATTTATAACAGAAGACATTTTTCTTTCCATATCCTTGAAGTCAGGATTCATTTGGATGTTTTACATTTTCTCAGTGGAATTTTGAGGATATATGCACAAAAGTTTAACCCTTGAAATTGCAGTTGTTATTTTACACTGTTATCTGCTGCCTTAATAGTTGTCGTGATGACCTCTCTCACAGTTGCGGTAAAGATCATGATGTTTATTTCTTATCCTCAACAGTTACTGACATCATATCAACGGCCAATATCTTTCTAATTAAAATTAAAACAACACCCGTCATTTTTGGTCCACAAAAAACAATTGATAGACTTTTTGTCTCCCCGTTATTAGAGTATTCTGACATTTAAAGAATTCCGTCAGCCTGTTGTACGCCTTTGAAATGTCTTAGATATTTTGTGTTATGTACTCTGGTAAGCAGCACGTTTAAGATCCGGGGAGCATTTAAGAACACATTTTATACGGGTGCCCTTTTTGGGGGTGTCAGATATGCCAGTTTTTTACTTCCTATTACTGTAAAAACTTAATATTTATTTTTGTGTCTTATGTTTAAAAACTGACCTACTTTAGGGATTTTTAAATAGGTCCGAGAACATATTTTGAGAACCACAGATATGCAAGCTGCCGTAAATATTAAGAACCATTGACTTAAACCATCTGACTACATCCTTCTGAATTGTTAGCTACCGCTGGGTTCTTCCTTCCGAAACTGCCGCCAAAGTCTTGAGTTACGACATATTAAATAAATCTTATTTTTCTCATAAGTTTTTTTAGACGTTTCGTATACACCTGAGAATTAACAAAGTGTATGTTCTTTATAATACAGACGGGATGCTTTTTATACTAGCTAGAAATTTCTAAGCAATATTTAGATAAATTTCAACTTGCATTGTTTGCTTCAAGGATTTCCTGTTACACAGCCCGTCACAGCGGGTGTCAAGTGGCGATGAATATGGGTCGGTTTCGGAAATATCTACACTTAACAATACTGAAGACACACGCATAAAAAGGTCAGTGACGTCATAATTCGACAGGCACTTAATTAATTGCATATTGATGTGGCAGAAACCCGAGGGAATTATGGTGTTTACCATTACACGACAAGTATAACGCGGTTAAAATTTGCTGTGCGGATTCTGGAGGTCGTGCCTTTCTTAGCAATGAGCCACATTGCTCTCGTCTTTGACGCTTGATAACACGCAGCTCATTTTTTTCTTAAGAGAGCTGCAGTTATTGCGGATTTTAAATTAGGATTTGGAACTTTTTAAATTCAAAAGATCGTGAAATTTTAATATGAATAATTTTATACGGAAATAGACACTCTGTTAAATAGCACAGTATAATAATCACTGAAAAGTTTTGTCAGTGGACTTCCACAATAAAACCCTATTCTCTTCCGTCGTACTACGTCCATTTTCAGCCCATTTTGTGTCATGTGCTAACACCGCTCATTTTCATGTCATTTTGGTTTCTCTTTCACTACATTTCTTCTTCCATTCCTCGCCTTATTTGTTTATTATAATTATAAATTTCTTTTATTGTCTTTCCTTCATTTTCAGTTATTTCCTTATGCTTTTTATTTTCTTTGTTTTTTAAGCTACTTATTCTTTTTAAAAATGTCGTTCACTTCTTTCCCATTGCTTTTCTTTCCTTTTTTCTAAGTTCTTTTAATGCCTTCACTATATTTCCCTAAATTTTATTTATAAATTATTTGGTTATTTCTTGAAGATTTTTCAGCTTCATACATCTAGCTCCATAAATGTTTATTAACGTGAATCGTAAAGAATGTGACTTATTTCAATATACTAGCACATTATCATCGGATATCGTACGACAATCCAACCCGTAGAGTGAAATTTCAAAACGAAACCTGACCGATACAAGACACGAGTTTTGGATTTCATCCACGGCATTCAGTTATGTTCACTTTCTCTTTCATGTTGTTTATTTTATGTATACTTTGAAACAAAACAACAGAAAAGTTTAACTACATTAGTGTTAGTATAAAGAAAACACTATTAAAGAAAGTAAGGAAGAACACAATGCTAAAGTTATAGAAGGAGAGTCTGAGACGAGTTTGAGGTATGGAAGTGAAACTTGGATAATGCTAGAGAGATGCAAAAATAGACTTCAAGAAAGTGAAATGAGATATCTTATAAGTGTGGCAAGACATAGTAGGACAGGGAAGAAAGGAACAAAGATATCGGACAAGAATTAGATATCTTTAATGTCAGTGACAATGAAGATAGTCACGGGAAGGGGTGGGTAGACCACACTCTGAAGAAGTTACGAGATATACCTAAACTGAATGTGTAATATAACATACTCCAAAGGTAAATTTGGAATGCCTGAAGAAGGGAAGGGACAAGTTGTAAATGCATCAATTATTAGTGCCTAAAGCACGAAAGAAAATTACTTGTGTCTTTTTTTTTTAATTTAAAATTATGCATCCTGTTGCGTGGAACTGTAAAATAAGAAATAGCCAGCGAGCACAGCTTTATTAAGTACTCATACGGCTACATATTTCGACTCCATTGGGTCATCGTCCGGCTGGCTTTTAGAACTTATTCAAAGAAGTATATATATCGCATTGTGGAAGTAAGATGTCACATTTTACAAATATATTTACAATTCCAGTCTTTCTTTAATACATTCACTTGTTGGTAGAGAATTGTAAATATGTCTGTAAGACTAAAGAGCTCCTTCCACAATGCCTTATATTCTAAAATCCAGCCTGTTTTTGACCCCATGGGGCCGAAACATGTAGGTGTACGAATAAATTATAAAGTTGTGTTCGATGGGTATGTGTTTATTCCTTACATGACATGGGTTTTGTTTTATTTTAATTTCTTTATTCTAACTTTTTTTTTTAATTTGATGCCTCATCCCTCTTTATGTGCATTCTCCTTTCATTTTTACGTTTTCTATACATACTGTTTAGATATCTGATTGATGGTACCTTCATACGCTCGACCGCAAGGCTTGAGCTTTTTTCAAGTTTTTCTTCCGCTTTTTGTACCCTCTTCCATTTGCCAGCCACAGCAGCCTCCTCGACGGAGAAAACTGTACAGTCCCATGATCGTACATCCAACTCTGTACGTGATGAAGTCATGCAAGTGTGACACAGGGCAGTATGCTGTTTTATCTAAAGAAATGTTGTAACGCATACACTGAAAATTAAAAAAAAAATTAGTTCACCTGACTTTCTTTATCACAAGGCCATGCCAGTGATGATGACTCAGGCTCGTTAAGGGCAAACTGTAACATCTGTATTCCCAGTCTGGATTTTGTAAAGTTTAGTTTCGTTTTATAAATATCTGTTAGCTCCGTAGGTATGAAATATGGCACACATGGAGTTAGGTTTGCTGCACCTGCAGACATAATACAGTAATTTATTTGCTGATAAACTCTATTTTTTAAAGAATGTTTTATTTTCAAAGTCAGCATACACAAATCAGCGTAAACTGTTTTTGTGCCAGTTTTGCCGTTAAGGGAACGTGTTGTTTCTTAAAAAATTGCCTCTAAATTTGATAAAACCAATACTACGAGGAAAGGTTTTACATCTTCCCCTTAGATATGCTAACATTACGGGCAATGTACTTGTAATGTAACTTCGTTACTCCTCTTACGGCATAGTCTAGCCATTTTGCCTGAATATTTACAGAAGCGAAACGAGACTTGAATATTCCTGTAGAAACGCAAGAGTGACTTGTTTTCGTTGGGTTACATAAGCCCCTGTCAACATTTTAAATATTAAATGTGTTGCCAAGAGAATCCAACAGTGAGTTTTCTATTGCTGAGACAGATTTCCTTGCCAGAAACATAAAACGTACTTACGTTATCGTTAATAGTATCTGATATTCTTCTCCGATTGTAACTAAACCTGATTGTTTTCGAGACGTTGTAACAAACCTGCTCAATACCAAATTTCACGAAAATACTTCTAGGGGGGCAGAGTTGTTCTCTGCTGACGGTCGTACAGACGGACGGAGGGAAAGACATGGCAAAGCTAATAGTCTCTTTTCGCAACTTTGAAAACGCGTGTATTTAAAAGAGGCTAAATTGATTATTGCCGATAACAGTGACCGGCGCGGTCTAAGACGTAGGTCAACGGCCGGTCGCTTGCTGGGATTGTGGTTAAGAATCCCGCCGAAGGCATGGATGTCATTCGCTTGTGAGTGTTGAGTTTGTGGGTACAGGTCTCTGCGTCGAAATTATCATTCTTCCAGAGGAGTCCTAACGACAGTGGTGTCTCTTGAGTGTGATCGTGAAGCCTCAATAATGAGGAGACCTTGGCCTACGAGGGGCTGTTGCGCCATGGGGAAAAAGAATGATATTTATTTGTATAATGTGCACCAAAGAGTTATGCCACGCGACGTATGGAAAATCTTTAAGATGCATGCAATTTATTAACCTCCCTTCCACACCACATATCCCGCAAACGTGGCTTAATATTCTTTTCTTGCTCCGTACCGACGGAGAAAAGAAAATCGGACAGATGAAATGTAACCGTTGGCAGCTTTTTCGTTTCTCAAATTGTGCCTTTTGCTGTTTAAGATTCACCCACTACCGTTCTCAGTCATGTTAACATGAAGAATATTGGTGTATAATGACAACTGTCAAATGGAGACATAGGAGCTATGAAACTTAAATGTCTGACAAGTAAAATAAGCGATGAATGGACGCTAATATTATGCCTTTTGTATTCACATAACAATGGTTGGAGATACCGATAATCCTCTAGGATATTGTTCTAAATGGCTGTGTACAGTAGCGCACTGTTGAACTACCGGTTCCAGGAACCAAAACGCTGGGAGATTTTGTAATGTGTATGCTTCCTCTCCACTCTTCCGTCTACAAGAGTACCTGCCTAATGCTTCCTGCGGACCAAAAGTTCTTTTATGTGCAGTGATGCTCCCACCCACTTCCCGAAGAACGGGGGGTGATAGGCCTATAACGAATGGAAATGCCTGGCATAATGCATATTTTTTTGACAGAACTAAACGGCAATTGCGATTGTTATGTGGCTCTTACCAAAACTGTCCTGCACCAGAATGCTCTCTAGCTGCCTGAAATACATTTGCATCAGGAGATATGAGGCGTTTGTTTTCGATGTAGTGGAAGTAATGTGATCTACAAGAGACTTACCTTTTAATTGTAAAGCAAAAAGTGACATGAGACAAGTTTTATGTTATTATATAAAAAATACTTGTGTTTCAGATGAATAAGTACATGGTCATGTCTCCAGACCAGAATGCAGGAAGAAGCCACAATATAAAGATTGATAATAGTAACTTTGAAAGGGTGGAACATTTTAAATATTTGGGAAAAGTCCTAACGGATAAAAATTTTATTCAGGAAGAAATTAAGAGAAGATTGACGTCAGGGAATGCTTGCTCTCATTCGGTGAAGAATATTTTATCTTCCAGTTTGCTTTCCAAAGTATATAAGGTTAAGATATATAAAAATGTGCAGTTTTGCATATTGTTTTGTGTGGGTGTGAAAATCGGTCGCTCACATTGAGGGAGAAACGTAGGCTGAGGGTTTTTGCTAATAGGGTGCTGAGGAGAATATTTGGGCTTAAGAGGGACAAGATAACACGGAAGTGGAGAAAACTATATAATGAGGAGCTTAATGATTTGTAAGTAAACCGGTAAAAGTAAAGTGCACCCTTGTACAGGCACTGAGGCTCTGTACAGGCCGCATGGCCCATAGGGGGAGTAGAGGTATAGTTCTACTCTTTCTTGATCACGGCACTAGAAAGGGCGAGGGGTCAGCGTCACGGCCCAGCCGCTTTTTACCCCCGGGAAAGACCCGATACCCATTGTACAGGAGGCTGGGTGGGCCCCAGAGCCGGCCTGGACAGATGCGTAAAATCTCGTCCCACTGGGATTCGATCCCCGGACCGTCCAGCCCGTAGCCTGTCGCAATAGCGACTCCGCTACCTGGCCCACTTACTGATCTGTACTCCTCACCGAACGTTATTCGGATGAAGAAGTCGAGAAGAATGAGGTGTGTGGGGCATATAGAACATATAGGGGAGAGGATAGGAGAGGTTAGTGAGGAAATCTGAGGGGAAGAGACCGCTTGGAAAAACCAGCCTGAGATCGGAGGGTAATATTGAGATGCGTCTTCAGGAAGTCGGATGACGGACATGGACTGGATGATCTGGCTCAGGTTAAGGACAGGTGTTGGGCTCTTGTAAACGCGATAATGAATCTTCGAGTTTCGTAAAATTCGGAGAATTTCTTTGACTAGCTGAGAACCGGTTAGCTTCTCAAGGAGGACTCTGCTCCTTGGCGGAAGTAAGCAAGTCGTGTCTGAGACTGGAATATTTCCCACGGTAACACTGAAGGTTTATTACATTCGACTATATTTGCGCAGATGGTATGGTTATTTTTGTAACTTTATAATTTGCGTCAGAATGTATTTCTGCACTTCTTCATTAATAAGTGTGCACTAAGGTGTCCGTTCTTCCGGAATGTGGTGCCTGGTCACTGAGTGATTGGTTCATGATGAACATTTGGACCCTTGGGGATAAGGCTAGCACGTGGTCGTGATATGTTATGTAATAATCGCTCCGTGAATCGGCACCACATCCCAGAGGAACGTAAACCCCAACTGCGCTACTGCGAAAGTCTAGAAAGTCGCATATGTGCTTCATGTCTCAAAGTACCGTACTGACAGGTGGAGAATTTCTCACTGTGGCTATTTAATCACCAATCAGTAAAAAGGATTAAGGGAGAGCATACACCGTTCCATGTATTGTTCACTGAGGAGGGCATTTACAGGCTTGGACGGCGTAAATCTCTTCGGAGGCTTCAATTTTTAATTGGATAGGACACTGTTCTGAGCCGAAAGCGAGATTGGCCGCCGAGGAAATGAGAACATTTCTGCCCTTGCTTGGAGTTTAATGAAATTTAAGAGGTCAATATTAAATCACATATATATTAAGATATCTAACCTACAGCAAAGAAAACCATAATTCGTTTGTGATTACTCCATTCACCGGATACGTAGGGCGTAATGCTTGAAAAGACGACCAAATGAAATTTGATATACGTGTAGATGTCGGAACAGCAGCAACCCACACTGGGGATTCTTAGGGAGTGAAATTCGCAAAGTGAACACATCGTGTTCTAATATTGTTTTCTTAGATACATATATACTGAATTTTTATTTTACTGAATAATTATTAGAAAAGTTTAAGAGTTATTGATCAGTTGCAAATTATAGCTGAATTTTGCGGAACGAGTGGGTGAAACAAAAAATCAAGCGAAGGACTGAATGCAGAAGTAACTTCTTCAGTGTAAATTTAAGTTACAAGGATGTTGTGTAACTAAATTTGATATGGGATTGACCTTTCATAAAGAACCGTCCTTTCATTTACCCAACATGACATTTATTCACGTAATGTTTATTTCAACCAACAATGAACAATATATATTATTTTAAATATATTATACTATAATCACTCCTACATGTCCGACACATTTATATCATCCTCAGGGAGTTCCAAAGTTGAACATCGCTAAAGTTACGTAACTTTCATGTTATTAAAATTTCATAAAACAAATGATAAATTTAAAATATTTAGGTGGTCGTTGTTGATAAAATGCAGTCTGTATGATTTATACAATACAATTTGTATCATCAGTATGTTTACGTGGCCGTATATACATCTGGATATTTTGCAATAAATTCAATTAAATTTGAAATTATGTAGAAGTTCAGGAGTTCGGGTTTTAAAGTACAGTAAAGAAATTAAAAAAGAAAGAGGAGCATTGCGCATTTATTGAGATATGTTGTTAAATGTACAGTTACAGATTCGCTGTTGAACACTCAAACAAAGTTGTTCGAAGGGTCCTCCCTCTGTTTGGATACATTTTCTGACTCGTGTGACCAGAGAACTTGTACCCTTACGAAACACGCCAACGTTGTTGATGTTTCTTGCAGCGCTTAGAATTCGCTGGAGTGTTTCTTCTCTCGTGCTCACCGTGTGTGAGCCTCGTCGGCGAAAAAATATTACGAATCATACTGTATGGGGGTTAGAATTAGTCCATCGGCACAATTCCAACCGGCTACACACGTCCGCAGGTTCAAGGTGCTGAATGCGCTGGATATAGTACGGATACATTCCTTCTTTGTGTAATATTCGCCAGACTCTCAGAGTTGAGGTCAGTACTTCAGGGCTTAATTCCAGAGCTAATTCTGAGTCAGAAATGTAATACTGTTTAAGTACACATGGGTCCGATTTGCAGCGGTTGCTGATTTCGAAGTGTAGCGACTTATTTTACCCACGATGCCTTCAACAATACCAGAAACTCCCATTTATGGGATCGTGATAATCCACATGGAACTGTCGAAAGCAATTACCAACATCTCTTTGACTTAAACGTGTGGTGTGGTGTCATTGGTGACAAACTCATTGGTTCATATGTTTTCCCGCAACGTCTGACAGGTGATATTTACGCCAACATTTTTCAAAAGAACTGCCAGCACTCTTAGAGAATGTTCGTCTACAAACACGTCAGATCTGCTACCAGAGAGATGGAGTGCCGCCTCATTTCGGTCAGGTCGTCAGGCAGTATCTGAATCATAGAGTCCCAAACCGATGGATTGGTCGTGGCGGTCACAGACTTGGCCAGCAAGGTCAACGGATCTGAACCCATTAGATTACCATATTTGTGGTTACTTAAAAGCTATGGTGTATGCGCACAAGGTGAACACGAGAGAAGAACTACTGTAGCGAATTCTCAGCGCTGCAAGAAGCATCAACAGCGCTGTAGTGTTTCGTAAGGTTACAAGTTCTCTGGTCACACGAGACAGAAAATTTATCCAAGCATATGGAGGACACTTCGAACAACTTGTTTGAGTGTTCAGTGGCGAATCCGTGACTTTATATTTAGCAACAAATCTAAATAAATGCACTATGTTCCTCTTTCCTTTCTAATTTATTTACTGTACTTTAAAAATTCATAACCCCTGAACGGTTGCGAATTGGACCCACGTGTATATGACTTTTTGACACTGAATCTGCTCTGGAATTAAATCCCGAAATAGTGACCTTAACTTCTGGGACATCCTGTATAAACATAGATTTTGAAATATAGTGTATGATAGACTTACCCTGTGTTGAGGTTACGTGTGTGCTGGGGTGGTGAGTACTGAACATGGTGGTCATCGGACTACACGACGTGTCTTCTTGTGAAGTTGGCTAAGGTGTATAGTGGGCTAGGGTGGCTGACTCTCTGTTCATCGATTAGTGTGTTTTTTTTGTTGGAAAATTTGTGTGTAAAATGATAACCAACAGTTCATTTTGATTCCTTCGTTGCATGATTTTAGTAGTTGTACGGTTTTGTCTGCATTTCCGTACTCGTGCTTATTGTTTTGAATGTGCAATGCGTATGCTGCAATTGGGTTATTTGTTTTGATGTACCATGTGTATTCGAGATGTATTCCAATTGAACTTCCTTTGTGGCCAACGTGTGATTTAACAAACGCTTTGAATGTTAATTAACATATTCCACTAGATTCTATTTTATGTAGTGATATTCTAACGTGGAGTTGATTGTATATGTTGGTGTTAGTGTAGACGACGTTCATAATCATATTAGGCCAAAAGAAAATTAATGAAGAACTAATCACCAATTGCATGAGTTATATTCATAAATACTTAGAATTTAAATAGACAAAAGAGAAAAAAACATAACCTACTTGGACTTCGTCATCCATAGAAACAATAACGATCTACACTTAGATATTCATAGAAAACCCACACAAACAGACACTACTATACATTTCACATCCAACAATCTATTAGAACAAACTTGCTACATACAACTTCTACACAAATAAAACTATAACACTACCAATCATGGAACAAGCAAAAAAGAAAACAATGGAACATTATCCTCACCGTAGCTAAATAATAACGGTTGTCCATTACAAATTATTTATAAGCTAAAGAATGAAATACTTAAAACACCAAAAATAGCAAAAGTTGCACCCCCACAAACACAACGAAAGAAAAAAATTGTCACATTCAAATTTCACAGTACACTCATACACAAGGTTCCCAATTTATTCAAAAATACTAAATTTAATATATCTTTCGAATTAACAACACATTATACAACCAAATCCGTGGCAGAGTACCACTAAATAAAGTAAATTCTAGCGACATATGTAAATGAAAATGCAAAACGTGTATTAAGTCACATGTTAGCCAAACTGGAATTTCAATAGGAATACGAAATCGCAAAACACAAGATACATCACAACAAGTAACCCAATCTCAGCATACGCATTGCACATGCTAAATAATAAACATGAATACGGAAATGCGGACCAAACCATACAACCACTAAAATCACGCAACACAGGAAACAAAATGAACTGCTAGGAATCATTTTACATACAAATTTTCCAACAGAAAAACTCACTAATCGACGGAAAGAAAGTCAAAGATCTTAACGCACTATGCAACTTAGCCAACGTCACAAGACGACACGTTATGTAGTCCGATAACCACCAGAGTTCAGTACTCACCACTCCAGCACACAGGCCATATCAACACAGGGTAATTCCATCATACACATTGTTTATATTTTATCAAGCCAAAAATTCTATACTATTTTAAATTTTATTTTATTTTTTGCAGAATAGAGAAAATCCAGATGTATATAGGGCCACGTAAACATACTACAAATTTACTTACTTACTTACTCCATGGTGCAGAGTCCTTCTTGAGAAGCTAACTGGTCTGCAGCTAGTCAAGAAACTCCCCGCATTTCACGGAACCCGAAGGTTCATTACCGCACTCACAAGCGT
>Ga0123355_10003064_pt1 | contig 23813 bp, 13 predicted proteins | sample TergutEmb28metaG_3_FD_89872 | JGI IMG/M metagenome (GOLD analysis project Ga0123355, IMG submission 89872) | Embiratermes neotenicus P1 segment gut microbial communities from Petit-Saut dam, French Guiana - Emb289 P1 | ecosystem: Host-associated > Arthropoda: Insects > Digestive system > Gut ... | reverse complement strand
TGTGTGTGTGTGTGTGTGTGTGTGTGTCGAAATATGGTGGGTGGCCGGAAAGAGGCAGTCATTAACATCAAATCTACATCCGCCTTCCGGAATCGTTGAATTCACTTCCATTTCCTTCTACATTCGTTTCCAGGTCCTTGAACTCGCTTACTCGTCCGTTCACAATCACTGAACCACGCTTGCCTCACTTAACCTTGGTAACACAACTAAATAAATTCGAAGTAGTTTAATTTGTACCATATTTATTTTCCCCTTTATTTTAGGGGTAAACCAGTTGTCACATATAAGTTTTCAGGTTTTCACTGCGGTTGTTGATGAGTCTTTTGGGTTTCTGCGCCGCATGTTGGTTGATTGTGTCCATCCTGAAGACGGAGGCAGCACTGTCCACCGATATGCTGGAATATTCAACCACCACAAGATCCAGAAACGCAAAAGAAAACCTGCAGATGTTGATACATTGAAATCGTGAGACATACATCTACTCGAGTTATGTTTAATGAAAAAGGTCTATTAATAAAATTAAGTCTATCAGGATATTGAATATTGTGTGCATTTCATTCATGGTGTAGACAAACACAGTTGCTGCCTGCTTATGGATACTCTACTGTAACTCACTGCCGCAATAGCAGGTTGGCATATGTGCAGGACGTTGTAGCGGTGCAGTTGGACTGTTGCACAGCTGCCGAAAATCGACTCTGTATGTCACGGACATCCGCCTTCAATACGTACCCGTACCTCGCATCATGTGCGCCACTCATCTGTGATGTACCTGGCGGCGGAATGTGAACCGGTTCCGTACTGGAAGCTACAGAAAATCCGTGGCTACGTAACTTCACTTAAAAAATGGCGGAAGAATTGAGGTATGTTACAGTTATGTTCTGTTAATAATGTAGAATTTCTCCATTGTGAGATTCTGGATGTGGGAATTATTTAGTGAATGTTTATGTTATTAATGCCTGTATGTATATTAATTCCATGCCATATATGTTATGATTCCACATAATAACAGTGCCGTCGCAATGGACGCAGCTCAGATGACATGCTATTAGGCATAATTTTCTTCGTGGAAAATATAATCCGCCGATCTAGTGTTCTAACTAAAGCTTGAGGACATGACGGGGGAATGATTACAGAAATGACGGTGTATATTATTACATTGGCATTTTAACTAATGAATACTGCCGTTGTATTTCGAAGTGTAATGAATGAGCTGTGATGGACGTCTAAGGACATCAAGTTATTGCAGAGCTGCTAACAAGGATGCAGAAACAATAATAAGATATTCTGTAATTATTTATGCGCGTAATCGTATCTTACGATAAGAACCCTGTTTCTGACATATTCATAGTTTACTGATTTCATGCCAGTGAAATGCTGCTACTGATTTTATGCCGGTGAAATACTACGTATATTCCTGACTGGCTATTTCGTGATTCTTTTATGTTATCTAGAAAGTATTTAATTTATGTTGTCTTATGGGTAGTGTAATTATTTGTAATTCTATAGGGCTTCGCTGCTCATTCAGTTCCTTTCATCGTTAATATTCTTCAGCGTGCGTTTTTGTTATTATTTTTTGTGTAGAAACTGGCTTTTACAACAGGTTATTGAAGGAAAGACAGAAGGGGGGATAAAAGTGATAGGAAGATGAGTAAGAAGATGTAGGAAGCTACTGGATGACCTTAAGGAAAGGAGACGATACTCTTATTTGAAGGAGGAAGCTCTAGATTGCACTATGTGGGGAGTTCACTTGTAAGTCAGACTATTAAATGAATTAGTACTAGTAGTAGTAGTAGTATTGGTGGTGGTTGTTTGGGGTGTGGGTTTGTATGTTGCATATATTTAAAAGGCTGAAATGGGGTTAGAGGTGCTTTAGCATCAAAGTCTGTATGCAGTAAAGAGAACACACAGAGATTCCAAATGGGAAATGCTGTGAAAGGAGTTGTGTTTTGCCATTATTTTAAAATGTGTAATTATTACCTAGATTCTTTTAAAAATAATTTGCCTTTTGAGTTAGATAGCCCTGTTTAGCCAGTGTGATGCTATCAACAATTTTCAGCTAATCATAATTCAGAAATTGTAATGCAAAGTGTAATGAAAACATGTAATAGATGTGTGTGTAGTTAACAACTTTGAAACCCTGGGGAAGTCTTCATAGGAAATTAATAATTTACAAAATTAGGACAACAGGTGGCAACTGATGAAAAATGTGATGAAATGTGTAGTGAATAGTTAATATTATTTGAAAAACTGCATTTGACTTCATCATATTGTTATAACTATTGGTGTAATATAAATGCAGGATAAGTAAATACCACAAATTTGTATCCCAAATTTATTCATCATGGAGACTATGTTTGTGAGAATTATGCATGTTCCAAAGTTCAGAAACTTCCTTCTTTAATTATTTGTTTACTTTAAAAATTTTGCATTTCCAGTTTTGATGACTATGGACTTTCCATTTTACTGAGATACGGTGCCACCTAATTTGGTAGATAGAAGCAACCAAATTTCATAGTATTACGTCCAAAATGACAGTAATCTTCATTTATTTAGTTGGTGAGTGTGGGGAGATAGGATTACAATATTTGTTGTGATAACTTTGCAGTAATTCAGGGTAAATGTACCAATCAAATAAACATATTTCCTTATACTTGGGCTATGGAGTGTTTAAGTAAAATATGTACTTGTTCTTCAAAATTGTGTTTCCGGTACACAAGTCTACACCATGCTATGTTGTGCAACTATACACCAGTACTGCTGCAACATACTTAAAAAGAGTAAGAAGTATTCAGTTCTTCAACACAGATAGTGGCAGAATTCAAATGCAGCTGTGATTTTGGTATTAATTATCAGGTACAATGTTAAAACTCAGTAACATACATAGGATATTGCATAACATTTTTTCAAACAATTGTATTGCTATATTTTTAACTATATAAAACACCAGTTGTTTTAATTCATGTAACCATACGTCACATGTTGAAAGAAAGTGACTACATTAGAGCTCCACTTATCCGAAAACTGGTTATCTGGATCGGTTAGGCCCTTTGGGTAAATTTGTCAAGAATTCTACAAAACTAACTTGCCTTGAAATTACTGGTTATGGAGCAAGTACAGTACAATGTTATGGCTTCTAGAACTTCAAATCAGGCACAGTCAATAGGTTTAGAAGCAGGTACATACTGTAAATAGTAACAGCTGAAGGGGTTCCCAATTTATACAAGGAATACCCAAATTCCTCATCATCAGTGAAAGTTGACAGTCATTACCCAAATTCCAGCCCCCACCCCCAACACTTCTGTTTTGCACATGACTCACATGGCCTCCTGACAGCTACCATTCAGTCAGGATGGTGGCTGTGTGGGTGTTAAGTGGTTAGCTGTTTTATTTGTATATAAAGAAATATGTAGCCTAAACTAGCTGCTTGTAGATATTTATTTCTTCTTCAAACTGCCATTGTAGCCTATTTTCAAAGAAAAATCCAATTATCTGGACGTCTGACTGTCCCAATTAATCCAGATAAGTGGAGTTCTGCTGTACTTCTGAGGATGACTACTTCATTGTTGAAACATGTCATTGTGGTGTGAATCTGTTTCACACATGCAAAATTTTTATTCTAATGATATTTTATTTTGTGTGAATCATAGTTAAAAGGTTAAGTGAAATTAATGTGAGACAGGGTTGGTACTGATGGTAAAGTTGTGTTGCCTGTGTTGAACATTAGGACAGTAGGATATCAAGTAGCCTACCCCCCAGTGTACAGAAGTTCAATTTCTTGTACTTTCAAATCAAAATGTGGCAACCAGTTTTCACCACAGCCTTAAATAAATATGTATGTTTTCCAATGTTAGTGGGACCCGCTATTAGAAAGAATGCAGTTTATGTACATGTCATATGTTTTTTTAAATATATAGGACAGTGGTGTAGAACATTTCATAGTGTGAATGTAATACAGAGTGTTTTATTGCCATTCTATGTACCACAGATGTCATGGAGTGCCCAGTGGTTGTAGATTTCTATGTGATAAAGCTCTTCTGCTCAGTGAGGTGATAAAAGAAAGGTTGTATTTAATACAGTATAAATATGCAGTATGTAGTTTGTGCAATTGTTTACAGTTATCTTATAAGAATATGACATACAGTGGACCAATATATAGCAAAGTATTTGTGTCAGAATATGCTCACTACAAGCTTTCAGTTAAAAACAGTTCTGTAGTGTACAAGGGGTGAGGCAAGAAACAATCCATTAGTGCTGGTTTAAGTACTATTATGTAATGGTTTGAGATTTTCATGTTAGTTGAAAGTGCATTGTATAACTTGTTTTCTGCTTATTACACCTATTTCTTGTGACTGGTCAGTTTACCATTTGACTCAAGAATGTTGTGTTTATGTGTTTTATTCCTATTTTGTGTACCTCATTTGTGTTAAATTTTGCCATGCTGTCCACAAGGACAATGCAAATGTTGTGTTAAGTTTGGACTGAAAATTGTCAGTTCCAAGTAGGTCATTGCTGTATATGAGGAAATGCAGGGACCATGTTTTGAAGTAAAACTCCACGTTTTGTTAGTAAAATATTGGATAAACAATTGTAAATGTATTTACAAATAAGGTAAACTTGTAATGCCATGAAATTTTGATGTTTTTGAACAGTGGATCGTGTGTGTGTGTGGCAGAACTATAACCTTTGACACAGAGGACAATAGTAAAACAATTTGATTGGTTACATGTAATCCATCATCTGGAATACAAATTCTTGATGCCATTGCAGAAGATATTGTATAAGTTTCATTGCTGCCTAGCTATTAATGGATTTGAAATCGTGTGGTGTGTAAAGCATGAGTATTGACGTCTAGAAAAAAGCATGTAAGGAATATGTGGCATTTGTGTGTGAAAATTTGAGGTGTCACGTATACTGATCACTTTAATGCACATCATCTTTTTTAAACCGACTAAATTTTGGAACCGTTATATATGCAACATACGTGTGTATGTATAGCCTTTTTGGCAGTGCATCGGTTGCGTTTTATTGTGAAACATGTCATACAGTAAGAACAAAAGAAGGCAGTGTTAAGGGGTTTAAATTTATTACCATGTTTAAAATGGTACTCTATGGTATACATAGTATTTTGGCATAACATTTTTGTGGGTTAAATTCTTATAATAGTTTAGTATTGTTTGGTTTTTATTTTGTGGCACTATACATATTTGTGAACCTTCTTATGCCAGCATAGCACTACTTTCCTAAAATCATGAAAGGTTTGCAAGTAATATATGAGAATATTCTTTCCTTCCTGGTATTAATAATGTGTAACACTAAATTTATTTCAAAATTTTCTGGATTGTTTGCAGTTAATATATTAATAAAAGTAGCAATTCATGTGGAAAAGGTAAAATCCTTAATCTCTGAAACACATATCCACATTAATTTGTAGGTTGTGTACCAACCATGCCTATTCCAGAATAGATATGGTTATGTGAAGCATGCTGCAAGCAATTTTTGGACCCTGGCCAAACCCAACTTTATGTGCTTTCCAAAATCACAAAAGGTTACACTTAAACCATACCAGAGGTGATAGGGTAAACAGAGCAAGAGAAGGCTACAACAGTTAGCACTGAGATGACACAATAGGAGAAAACAGACCTGTGAAATATATGTGTTTTGCTGAAAAAAGTACATTACCTCCATGGCTAGTCTAGGCACTTTGTGTTTCTGTTTTCATGATTTCTGAGCCATTAGAAGTGTGGACAAGATGAAACAGACTCTAAAGATTTAGATTTAACCTAAGGCAGTGTGTGTGTGTGTGTGTGTAGTGAATAGCAAATGTGAGTTTCGTTTATTGCACACATGTTGTATTTAGCTGTATGAAACTCACTCGGACTTTGCCCCTGGCTGCACTTTTGCGAAGTCAGCGGAAAAGGACGGAGCTCGGCATCCGTCGGTTTGTTACACTTTAGCCATGTGCTAAAGAATGTGTGATACAGCAGTTCACCTCTATACGTATATGTGCCTGCTTGGCGGAGGCTAGAGAGCTCACTGGAAAACTACTCGCCGACTTTAGTGCTGCTGGCTGTTACGTACCTCCATGTTGAGGAAACTTTTATATTGTGCGTAATCTACGGAACTAGTGCAAAGCAGAGACTGTGATGCGGTTATACGGCAGCTGTCTTCTGTTGATACAGGGAGAGTAGCGATGACTGGATTGGAAATTTTATAAACTTTGAGTTGAGAAAGTTTGGTTATTAATTAGTTCATTTTTATTGAGTTTAAAATTCCAAATTACACCGCGAGTAGGTACATATATACGAGGTGAGACAATTATTCAAATTGATTAATTTGAACACTTTTGTGTATTAACTAAAATGTTATTGTGGACATTTAATTTTAGCATTATTATTTTAGAATATACCATTTAGAAGTGAATCAAATTATTTGTACAGCTCTACAACACCCTTGAAGTCCCGATAATTATACGGTAAATTAGTTGTCAATGATAGGAAAAGATTATTGACATGGTGGCAGCACTATCCTAGGTGTTAAGAAGTGAGCTATTAACCCTAGAACAAGTAGTGTCCGCCCGCAGACTGATAAATAGGGAACAGGTTACCCGGGTTAGACACTACATGTGTAGGGGTGGGGTGACAAAAACCATTAGTTTTGTCATGCCTACTTGCGAATACTGGTGTCCAAGTTAAGGACCTTTTTAAATGAAGTTGTGTGACAGGCTTATTCAAATTAAGGTTTAATTTGTTTTGCTGACACTGTTAGGAACTCCCTTTCCCTTCCACTTTCCCTCAAGAAACCTTGTACTTACACACACCTGTGAACATAGTGTTCATGATTGGATCTAATCCAGAGTTCCTAACAACCTACCACATAAAGTTCTGAATTTATGGCAGATATGCTGTGCTGAGAAACAAACATTTAATATTAACTTTGTGTTATAAAGTATTTATTCTGCGACTTATGTTTTGTCTTGAGGGGTTGAGAATAACAAGAGGCCATTGAATAACAGGGGTTTGAATTAAGTTTTTTTGCCCCCCCTTTTTTTGGGAGGGTGGGTGGATGAAGGTGGAGGGGGTCTGCAAAATGTACACTTTTCCATGTTTTCACTCTACAAAGCATACTCAGGCACATGTCAAATGTTACGTTCATCCCTCACACATTGCTGGTCATGGTAAAACCACAGAGCCTTAGATTTTAACATCAGAATTCATAATTTGTACTTCTCACCAAATATTATTACTGCCAGGTGTTATTAAGTCAAACACGATAAGTCGCGGCATGTTTGAGAGATGAAAAATGCATATAAAATTTTATTTGACATACCACTTTGTGTGCCTGGGTATAAATTGGAGAAAGTGGAGTATAAGGTTAAAAAGTCACCTTGGAGAAATTGGGTATGACTGTTTGCCATGTGGTGGTGTTGGATTTTTGAAACAGCCAACGTTGAACTTTGTCACAACAGACCACACAAAAACAACTGCTACAAGTGAGTGGTAATGTGGTGGCATCAGTGTACATAGAATAGGCCCAGTGGAGACTAGTGATTAGATTTGACTACATGTCACATCATGGGCATATGGACCTGCCAGTCAGCAAGGTCCCAGTTTCTGAATGGCAGCCTTTTTCTAAAAACCATGTTTGGATTCCAGCATGGTAATGTCATTTGTTTCATTATTTTTGGAGTTTATAGCAGACATTCACAAGATTAATGTTCTAGCCCACATGTTGGATATGTTATGGCCTCAGAACTTTAGAAGTTGCAGGGAAGGAAGTCTGTAGATTAGGATCCAAGGGTTTTTGTGGGAATTTGCCTTTTTGTAGCTAAAGGTTTGACATTTCATGTTATAGGGGCTGGTTTGTTGTGGAAGACAGGCCATGTGTTGCATATACTACCCTTCACTTTCAATTGCATTTTGCATGTAATTTTTACATTGTCCTTTCCTTGATATACCTTGGATTGCAGCCACTAAAGGCCTTGCGTTAGAGCTTTTGTCCACCATTAAACATGATTGTTCAAGATATGGAGTTTTCATTTTTTCCAAAGTTTGTTTTATATGTGGCTGTTAACCACTTCTGGTTTTGGATTTGGGGGTTGTACCTTCCATTTTTCCTGTTGGCCTTTTTTTTCTTCTTCATAATGCATGAATACAGTGTGTTGTATGCTTCCTCTTTTCCTTAACTGTCCTTGCAAGTGTGACCTCCAACATGGCTTCACCAAGAAACAGATCAGCCCTTGATACCACCTTGGATGAAGTTCATTGCATGGTCATTCAGCAGGTGTCCTGTGGGCCTCTTGTGGAACTGTGTGCCCAGACCCATCTGTTAGTAGGTGTGTATGAATAACATTCTCCTTCATTGGGAGTGAGAGGAGAGGGACTGCACACTGTTACCCCCAGTTTTAAGAGAGGAGACATTTGAATGGGCAGACTGTTTATAGATGCATGTTTGAGCAGGGTGCCGGGAGTTTCTCAACATTTTGTGTCCACACTTATGCCTTATTGTGTACAATACTAGGTTTACAAGCCCTTACATAATTTTTTGCCTTACCATTTGATCTTGGCACTGGAGAGGCAAGTGTTTTGAGTGCTAGTTATTGGATTTGGCTTCCCTGGTACTACCATGCAGCCAGCATTTATTTTGGGAAGGGCATCTTGTTACCTCTGAATGCAGTTGGGTTGACAGTGCTTGAAGAATATTGTGTCAAGTCTCGGGACATAAGCTGGTATACGGGAATGTGGATTGTGTTGTCTTTCAAGCGGTTAAGATGAGTTTTGGTTTGTGCAGTGTGAAGGTCCCATTTACCTTTTGAAGGATATAAGAAGCTAAAAGTTAAAATACACCCTAGAGCATGCCATGAAGGCACAGAGGGGTATTACAGGCATGGCTCTATTCTTTATTTAACACTGGAATTAGATTGTGGGTGATTAACATAATTCCCCAGTTGCCTTACCCCTGGAAATGACCCAGTACCCATTGTATAGGAGGCTGGGTGCGTCCCATGGGCAGTGTAGATGGGTACAGAAAAGCTGGCCTCCACTGGGATTAGATCCCCAGACTGTCCAGCTCATAGTGAGTAAATGTACAGATTGCGCTGTCCTGGCCCAAGGATGTGAGGTCTTCTGTTACAATATTGTTTGTACTCATGGTGTAACCATCTTTATTATAATTCTCTCTCCATGTTGACTGCACTGTTTTTTGTGCACATATGTCCCCATACACTTCATAGAAATGTGTGAATATATATGAGGTGGACAGTGCTTTGATGGCCAGTATGTCAGGTGCAGCTATGTGGACTAGATTAATCTGGTTCATTGACCAGTGAACACAGTATGAGCCTTTGGTTTCCATGAAAGGTGGGAAATTAACTGACTAGCTCAGTATCCTTGACATTCACTTTCCTGACTGATGGCAGTGTTAAGTGGAGTAGTAGTTGTATGTACCACCAGGTTTTCCCTTTAGGGAGTAGAAGAATGCTGGCTGGCATGATGTGAGGTGAATAAGGTGGATGGCTGATGTCCACCTTGCTGCGATGAAGTTTTCAGTTTGTGACTGCTACCCCGTTCACCCAGGAGAGTGGTTGAAAAAAACTTGGTGAATGTCTTCCTCCTTTCCAAGTTGCTGTGAAGAATCTGATGAATCGCCTCCCAGGAACAGTTGTTCCACCATCAGTATTAGGGTTATTTGGTGGTTTTTGGCCACTGTTTCAGAAACTTTTGCAACTGTTTGTGGATTTTGGGCATTTGACAGCTGCCCACTCCTGGGATCATCATGGCCCTCACATCCTGTCTGAATCTTTTAAAACCACATGAGACGGTTTCATTTCCGGGAATAATTTGAAGTATTTATGTGTTTCCATTGCTGCTTTCCCCAAGTTTGAAACAAAACCTCATATTTACTTGCTACTATGTGACAACGAAGAAAAACACAGCTTATTTGCAGGGCTGCTATGGATGATGTGATGGAGCTAGAACTTTGTTTTTGAAAATACTTGGCATCCTGACATGAACTAACAAAGCTGACTACAGTTAGTTAATATACCAAACCACACTTGTGTGATAATATCATTTCCAGGCATTTATTGTTTGAGCATGTGCATCCAGCACCACGCCTTGAAAACTGTGACTGTCAGTCCCAAGGCAGACAAAATTCATCAATGGTATAAGTGAACAAAAATTCCCGTTGTTCTGTATTCCTGCTGTTCTGTAATACATTGCGTCTTGTATTGCTGCCCTAGGCACTACAACTATCATGGGATGCCGCAGTGTATACAGGCTTTCTGTGTGATAAAGTTGCTTTGTCTGGTGTGTCAGTAGAAGACTATGTATGTGCATTATTAACTGTTGACATTGCTGGAGAGGTGGTGGTGAAGGGACTGCAGTGCAAGTGCTAAAGCTGTTCTGATGGAATGAGTTGTGAGTGTGCAGCAGTTAATTCTGCCTCACATCAAATATGAGGAATCACTTATTAAAAGTGTTTGTCTGTCTACTTATAGATGAGTGTGTTGTGCTCAGTTTCATATGTACCAGCTGTGTAACATATGTTTATTAATGGCTTTTGTTGTGATGACATATAAAATCAGCATAAATCATAGCTGTAACTTTTAGAAATGTTGTAAGGCTTTTTGTAATAATTTATTTCCTTTATGGTGGTGGAAATACATGTCACGCATCTTGGTGTTTCAGGTGGTGATGGAAATCATGAATTTCTTACAGACAAGGAACGTGGACATTTATATGCCTCCCCACTCACCAGAATGGAGTTTCCAGTAGTGAAGGTTTGTATGTTGGCAAACAGTAATTATGGAGTGCCTGCATATTTCAAGAATACTATCTGTCAGCGAGCTATCGAGTGTGTGTGTGTGTGTGTGTGCGCGTGCATGCATGCGCACGTGTGTGTGTCAGATGTCAGTGGGTGGATTAGTTTGAAGTTATGTGCACTTTATTTACCATGATCATATTCATCTGCTTACACTCATGAAATAATGTTGAGTTGCTGTTCCAGGTGCCATAGGATATGACCACCATCAGGCTGAGGGAAGAGGTCCATGGAAGATGACCTGGGATACTGCATGCTGACAAGAAGGATTCTCTATAATAGGGTGTGTGGTGTGTTAATTGATAATTACATAGTTGAATTTGAATGTCAAAGTGTTGCCATGAATGGCAGTCATTTTACACTGTTTGACAACATGTTCCCTTTATTTGTTGCAGAATTCCCGGATTACAGTTGTCTTTAGTCTTTGTGACAATATTTGGGGCACCCCTTGTCTTGTGTTAAATTTCACTATTCTGTGATTTTGCAGGGAACATTGCACTGTTGTCATATTTCCTACCTGTTTATTTTATTTAGTTCTGTAGTAAACTTTGTTGAATATCTGTTTTGGATATCCTGTGCCTACAGTGCAAAAGTTATGCCACTCTGGAAGTTTCAACTGAACTGTGTAATCCAGATTAAAGAAACTGGACAGCTTGAATGAAAAGAATACTATTGCATTTGAAGTTTGTAACTACATGCACTCACCTTTATAATAAGTATTTGCTTATTCAGCCAGTATGAAGCGTACAAATATGAAATTTACATAAATGACTTTGCAGTCATATATTGGAAAATGCCCACATATGATACCTGAAATTGAATACCTCTCTAAAGTGCTAGTATATACACCTTGCGCATACTGTAGCCAGGGTGTGGAGTGATCCTGAGAAAGTAATGTGATGATCTGGTTATTCTTATCTGGCTTTACAAGCTAGGGAAAGAAGGAGTAGCTAATCCTTTGATTCCCGACATTAATATAAATAATATTTAGTAACTGGGTTCTTACATTCTGTAAAACATGTTTTCCATTATGAAGGCCAAACCAGTAATGCTGTTTAGGGAAATAATTGCTGTTTATTGTAAGTATGATATGAAACATAATTAAACTGTGGGGGCAAAACACAGAGTCTGTTTAAACTTTAATGGATGGATTTAAATGCTCAGTGTACCTCATGCCAGCCAGACTTTTTTTTGCTTGGCATGGACATTTAAATTTTTTAAATGCAGGGATTTATAAGTAAATTGTATAAATTACTATTCTTACCTTAGTAGGCCCAAACAAAAACTTGTTTCTAAAGAATGAATCTATTTATATGCATGTGAATGTGTAATTATTCAGTTTGTATTGGTCTTTTATTACACTGCCTACTTACATGTATTATTCTGTTGTTTTCTGTTCCTGCCTTCAGTCTGTACAAGAAGTTACTTTGTCTCTGCATAATGTGCCAGACAAAGTGTGTGCATTACTCCTCATACACTTTTAGCCCTTTGGGTCAGATTTTATGACCTGTTTCTTAGTGGAAAGAAGACAATTTCTCTGTCTGCTGTTGCTTTAGCTGGTGCCTGTTTGTGTGGTAAATGTTACAGGTGGCCATACACATTTCAGAAGACATGCTTTGAATTCCAAAACAGAGGCAGTGTTGTTGGATTGATACTAGACCCAGATTCTGACATGATGTTTCTGACTGTGAAGAACCTGACAGTGGTGTGTATGAAAGAACAGCCAGTTACATCCCATCTTAGGTTTACAACCAGGATCAACAGATGAAGCATACTCTGAAGGGTGTCCATCACTACAGTAAAGACAAAAGTCCTAAGAGTTATGACTGTACTTACACATGTATCTTCAAGCAGTTCAGCTTGGAGAAAAGAGATGAATGCAACAAACACCAGGATTTATCATTTCACTAGTGATAAAACTGACGATAGACAAAACATCCTGACTTCTTAAACATGACAGTTCTGAATGCTATCCCCATCTAGACTGCATGTAGAACTAAAATAACACACAGACTTCTTTCTGACTTAAACATTCCCCCCTCCAGAACTTGATTTAAATTGAGGTGGTGTATCAACTAGTGGTGGCAGGTTTTCAGAACCACAGAAATTCTCAGTGAGCAGGTATGTAACAAAATGGATTATGATGCTAAGTTTCTTGCACCATGCTACCAAGTGAATGCACAGAAACCAACATATGGTCAGTTAGGCCGTTTGCCAGTGCTTTGCAGAGACTTCGATGTGGACACCTAGGGGATGTTACATACAGTTAAATGCTTCGTAAAGGGTTTGAGGTTGTGATGAAAAAGTTGGGTGGGGGGGTGTACTGCACTGTTCACTGTGCGAACATTTGACTGCATGCTGAATTGGGTCTTTTTTTTTAGTATATTTATTTATTTTTTGTATTTTACTGAATCTGTCAAATTGGCATAGCTAGTTTAAAAACAGAAGTGCAGTATGGTTTTTTTTTTTAAAACTAGAATGAATATTATTGTCAGTGCTGTACACAACTATTTTTCTGTTCTCTTGAACTTCCGTGACACCGTATGTCACAGGACCTGGGGTGTGACTACCAGACAGTGTATAATGTTAGGATTTATAGTTTTTAATGGATGAAAGAGGTGATAGGACTTGTGTTACGGTATTAGACCAGCTTTAAATCAGAGAGTGCGAGTGTCATTTGGTTGTCTGTGGTAGTGATGGGCACACTCAGATGAGATGTTACAAACTGTAGAGTATTTAACACATTGATGTGAATTCGTTTTTCAGCAGATTTACTCTGTTCACATTATACACTAGGATAACACATTGAATTTTGCTGTTGTAGTTCAGATCACCTTCATTTTATGCTATCTAGGAGGGGGGAGATTTGAGTAGGTGAACACATTGTTGTGAGATGATGTGAAGCAGTTAATTTTCAAATAATCAGACATATTCATCAGTTATGGTACAATTTTCTTACATTCTGTAACTGGCAGGGAAAGGGAATCAAATATTTCAACTGTGGGTTGTGTGGCTAAAGCATATCTGGCAATGTCATTTAACCACTCTGTGGGAGAAGGTTAGTAGGTGAGAGAGTTTGTCGTAAGTCTGAGCTGTGATGAACAACAAAACTTACATTAATATTAAAGTGCATTAGAGTGAGTTCCAAAGTTAGTGGGTTGAGTGGTGACTCTCTTTTGTTTAATTATATGAAAAACTGTAAGGCTCCGAGAACTAGTGTTTGGGACATGAAGTATGTTTTGTTTTCTGTATAGCTTTTGCTGTACCATTTTGAGTTATGAATATTTAGTGAGTTACACTCCAAATGTTTGTAGAAATGCATGTTGGTCTGCATCTAAACTGTCCGTAACTGTACATTTATAACTTAATAATTCTCATTTGTTTTCAGGGTTTTAGTAGAATTCTGCGGTATTGTGTTGCATAAAAATATCATTTGTAGGTTTTCGTGTTGTTTCAAGCATCAGGTTTGGCAGACATAATAGGTACAAAAAAAAAATTTGCAAGTACAGGGTATGCTCCTAAAATTTCAAATTGTGTTAATGAACATCTCTTTTATTCACATGTAACATTTCCAGAGAACAGGCCACAAGTAACATCATGTAGCTTGTAACATTACAGCATGTTCTGGTTCCATCCACTGTGTCCTATGCCAAATGTGTTTCATTTTGGACCTCAGCTGTGGACTGATGGGTACCACCACAGTAGTTTGAAGCAGCATAGCTGGTGACATAGAGCCATACATTGATGTGCATTAGTTGTGCATCCTGGCTGAAGTGTGTTCATGAGCATCTCCTTCATGTAGTACCGATTATCCCTTTAATGCCGAAAATTATTCTAAGTAATTTTTTTAAACATTCAGTTCTTACCTCCTAGAAGAAACTGAGTCTTTATTATAATGAAAACTTGTTGTTACTGAAATTTTGGACATTGTCCATTATCTTAGGCTTAAAAAAACATGCAACGTTTTGTAGACTGGATGTGTCTCCATCTTCAGGTGGACTGGGGAAGAGGGAGAACCTACTCTGATGGGCTCATTAGAAAGATCTAGTCTCTGGTCTTGGACTTACCTGAGTTTTATTCGTGGCTGTTGCCATATACCATCATTAGAATCCATTAAAGATCAATTTATTATTGTTTTGCTTGCAGTGTGTGAGCATATTGCAGTGTCTTTTTTCATATTATGGCAGTGGTGTATGTAGTTACCGTTACAGTTTAAAAGGTTAAATGCCTTCAGTTTTCCAAGGTTTAGAGGGTGGCAGAAACAGGACTTCTGCATTGTGGCTTTTGTCTTGAGGATGAATAGCACATTTGTTTGAAATATAAAATTGTGCTTCTTTAATCTGAGTACTCATTGTGTGGTTTCTTGTGCATTTGTAAGTATCTTTGGAGCCATATTGCACAGTTTCAGCAATTTTCATGCCTTTTGCTAAACTGCTGCAGGATCAACACTGATTTTTTCTGTCAGTCAATTGATGATCCAAGCACTGGCATGTTTTAAATGATTTGTACCTTCCAGCCTGAGAGCCATTTTTATGATCCTGTCCCTCTTACAGCAGCATTCTTGTATTTGGGTGTTCTGAACAAAGTTTCTGGTGCTTCGTGCAGTAGGGTTCATTTCAAGTTTTTGGTAAGTGCAGAATGATTACATTGAGCAAAACATTTCTTTTTATCTTCCCCATTTTTAGAATTGTGTTTGGACTTTACCTGTACTGTGTATGAAGCTTTCTGACACAAAATGCCAAATCTGTTATCTCATGATTTGGGCTTAGTATTTTTTGGATCTTTACAGCAGATCATAGGAGGGATTTTGCAGAGAGTGGCACACAAAGTAGTTGGCATGAGAGATGATGAGAAATGGCTAGTGTAGTTGGTGTAGTTGCAAGCCATGTTTCCAATATAGTACCCACTAAGCTGATGTAAACATTTTGTCGTTTCTCTTTTTCATATTCCTCAAAGTAGTCATAACAATGATGCAAGCTTTGAATGAGCACACTCTTCAAGTCATTGAATCGTTAGCCACCCGTCACCAGTTTGCTCTTTTGCCAGAATTAAGAGGTTTTCTCTCCTCATCCCTTCTTGTTATGGTATGTGCAGTATTACATGAAGAAACCATTAACCATGGGATACCAGACTTAAGTGCCTGGTGTGAGGTGCATGAGGCCAGAAGTGAAATGAGAGCTCCATAAGGATGGTCATAAATGGCCATCCTTTGTACCAGACATTCAGCATTTTAAGCATCACACTGTGTGACAGGTATACATAAAGTTAGGGACCAAAGGGTTAATAGTGCAGGTTTGTAGATTTGAATGCATAATAGAAGGTAAGGAAATAGACCAAACCTGAAAATTGATGATAAATGAAAGAACCTAGTTATGGTATTTCCAACAGCACCTATGATAACAGATGGAATTAATGTAACAGCATAAAGTCATGAAGGGTTTCAGTGAATTTTAGTGAATTGTACCTATGTGTGTGTGTGTGTGTGTATATATATATATATATATATATGTCTACCCATCTATGAGTCCTTATGCTGCCCATAAGTTCAGATAACTGTCAAAGTCAAATAATTTTTTGGCACATTAAGAAGGGGAAGTTACAGGCATCAGCCTATTACCTTCACCATGCCTCGTGATCTGTCAGCATATACTGACTTGAGATCTGCTAAACAGATTTGCATGAAATTCATTTTTGGTGGTGTGTACTATAATTTTTCAGTTTTTTTTAATGAAACAATAATGGACACTTAGTTATAAAGAAGAGCAAAACACATCTTATGTCCAGTGTACATTTTGTGAGGTCTTACAGTTGTTGACATAATTAAAATATACAGAGTGACTAACAGAATTGTTATGCTGTGTTCACATATACTAATATGCTGTTCCTTTTGCAGTTTCGAATGTAAGTCTTTGATGGTGTTTAATTTGCCAATGTTTAACATTTGTAAAACTGTTGGAGGAGTGACATATTGAGTAAAGGTGTGATGGTTGTAACAGTAGAAAAATGTTGTGTCTTATCCACTTCACCACCAAGTTATTGTTGAAATAACAATTTTGGACCTTCCTGATAAGTTGTGAGGTCAAATAAGTTGAGCAGAAAATTTTCTGTACTCAGTCCTTGCTGCCTGCCAGTCTCGAACTCGAACTACTGACCATAAAGTTTGCCAGTCCAGTGTCTTATCCACTAGACCACAAAGTTCTTATTGAGATAAATAATTTCGAACTTCCTGATGAAATGCGAGGCCAAGGATCTATGATGGAAAAATTCTACTAACTTGGCCTCTTTCTGGTCGCCTTGCTTTGGTTTCGAACTTGTTACACTACGGTTATCTGTCTAGTTTCTTATCCACTAGACCACAGTGCTCAGTCACGTGCTGACGTTCAGAACTCCCTGATAAATTGTGCGTTAGTGTTTGCCCCCATTCCTTTGCAGACTGCACTGATTACTGTTGACGTCCACACTATGAACAGCACAGTCGCTCCTCAGAAGTACCTGCATCGTGGGGGTATTAAGTTCAACAGTAGTGCTGTATTTAATTCCGCAATGTATGTTTAGTCTCAACTGTACCAGTGCCGTTGAAGTCTTTGTTCTTGGATATGGCGCCTCGTCAGTTGACGGTTCCAGATGTTTCGAGACAGCGTAGTGGTGTCATCTTCAGCGGAAATGTGGCCCTTGAAGATAAGACCACACTGTCTCGACTGTCGGGCATCAATCATCCAGTGACGCGACGCATATCCCAGAAGAACGGAGACTTCAACTGCATCGCTGCGAAAGCCTATAAGCTTGCATAATGCTATTGTATTTACAAACCTGACATCGCAACCCACAACACTGCGAGCAAAACGGACTTATGTATCGAAATATTGCTGACACGTAAGTCCGCAGTGAGGCATACAGGTCTTGCGCTGTATATGCCGCATCGTTGGGTGTGGTTGCCAACGTCGAAACGTCGGCAACCACTCGCCCAATGACATATACCACAACACTGATGTGGGAACCTCAAATCCCACATTTGACTGAGGTGGTGTGACGTCCAGTATGCACCAGTGCTACACGCAAATGTCCTGGAAAGCATCAAGATACGAACATACGACGTGAAGTTACCTACAGTACTACTACTAAGTGGTTTTAACATGGCACTGGTAGTTCTAGGACTGCTGGATCCTGAACAATAGATGATTGTCGTCAGTGTAGGCATTAGGTATAAAATGTCTAGGAGTATTGTTATTGTATGAATGTATGATTATGGTACTACATAATGAGAATGCATATATATGGGGCACATCGTATTGTTAGATTCAAGATCATATCCACCAGCATTACTGGACCTTCGAGTTCTGAAAAATGGTATAGTTCTGAGTTCTGTGATTGTGGGAGTTGAAAGGACACGACACTTTCAATGACAAATCTCGTCACATACATGGACCGTAACTGAGGGTTGAAGTTCTCGAGGCAGTTAACAACTTTGTGGCCTGCGATGTAATGCTGTATATTTTTGTAGGCATGGCATCACATTCCAGGAGACCATAACAGATAACGTTGTTGAAATGGTAGTAACGGAGGTCGTGGCAGTTTAAACTGGCTTTGGGATTGGAGTTGCAAGTTATACTGGATATAAAGTAACACTAAATGTTATCTCTCAGCGAACAGCATTCTCCAGTGTCACCAGGAACAGACTTGTTTTGATCGTCCGCCGCTCACTCTTCTTGACGCCCTTCACTTGGGAATATAACACTTCTAGCGCTGCAGATTTCACTACACTACACCATTGCCACTACTTCCTTTTCTTTCTGTCTACCCCCTCCCCCTTAATACATGCTACCTGGATGTGACTTTATCTTGTGTGCACTTCTGTAACTACTGGAATCAATTATAACAGCTCAACTTGTAACCCTCTTGCTTTCACAGCCTTCATAATAATAGGGAAAAGGACCCCCACAATAATGGCAAGCAGGGAGTACCTGGGGGCTGCAGCCCCCAAGTCGAAGTTTAAAAAAGACTGTGATCTAAATTCGGTGAGTCGTGGAATATGTAGTTCTATTTGTACGTGAACAGTGTTTTGTTACAGTTATACTTACATGATATTTATAATAATTTTTAAAATGAAACTTTATATAGCCTCAGAGGCAGCCAACCAAACCCCCGTGATAACTTGTGGGTTTGTACCTGAAGGCAAAAACCTGTATATCTGGGAAGCAGGCTTAGAAAAGCCCTTTAAAAGCAATAGTTTCCACTGAGTCGCTACCCTGTCTTTGTAATAAGATTAAATTTTTATGACATAGATGACCGACCGGCTTGCTTTGCATCTGTTGTCCAGGAACCAATTAAGCCATAGATGCGGGTGTTGCCTGTGGTGTAATTCCGTTCTGGAGGTGTTCCTCGACAATCGGGGAATTTCTGTTTGGTTCGTACCGGTGCGCATAATCCACCAAGTGCAAGTAAACCTTTTCACAGTGCCTTCAGAAACTGGTGTGTGACATGACGTAACGATCGGGTTAACAGTAGCTTTATTTGAAACACTCTTCAATATGGTAAATATGTTAACAAAACGAACACCATGTAGTTTCATAGGGGCCAATGTCCACCAGAAACTGCCTTCATTTTCATGGCCAACCCTGAGTACACAGCGTCATACCACAGACCATAAGTACGGTACAGTCTGTATTGCGTACGTTGCCCAGAAGTTAATGCCTCTGTTTTATTCTCTGCCAGTACCAAGGGTAGGTGTGAGACTTAAGATGAAACAAAACTGAAGGGTCCAGAATGTATGTACGGAATTGTAAAAATTTCTGACAGTACCACTGTAGCATCGCCTCAATATGGTATCAGTCAACGATGTGCAGTACAAGTATGAGCTGTGATAGACATCCTTGTTGCCAGAAGAAAGCGTGAGAAACATCCACAAACAACGTTGCATTGCTTACAGTCGACAGAAGCACCTCTGGTCACTGGGTGAAAAAAGACGTCTTCTGAAACAGGAAAAGGAGGCTGCCACACTTGCCTACCTCAGTCCGTCCTGTGACAGCTATCAGTGAAATTCTGCAGTGTGTTTATGTCATTGTTCGTGAGACTCAACGCATCACAATCCGACAACTGGCACTCAGTATTTCAATCAGCTAAGTACATGTTAAGTCACATCATACGAGATTTTGGATATTCAAAGGTGTGCGCGAAGTGGGTTCCTCAGAGCCTCACAGTTCAACATAAAACCTAGAGAAAAGCAATTCTTTCAAATTTTTGGCACAATCTCAAGCCCAGGGAGAGACATCCCAGATTGTTAAAACAGATAAACCCATGGTACATCATTTTGAACCGGAGACAAAAAGACAATCAATGTAATAGCACCATCCCCAATCACCCCTGGAAGAAGAAATTCTGTCAGGGGACAAGGTAGTGATAATTCTCTTCTGGGACTGTGAAGGAGTGATTCTTGTGGATGCGAGACGGGAGACAATCAAACCCAACGTCTAAAACAGGACGCTGAAAGTACTCTGGAAGTGATTCAAATAAGTTCAGCCACAAGAGGAAATTTTGCTTGACCTTGACCTTAAACACAATGAATCCATATAGAGCACAATTCAACTGCCTGATTTTTATTGTCTGATTATTAATTACAATTACATTCTTATTTACAACAAACACTGTAACAAATGTGGTCTAACTTGTACTGTTTATGTTCACACTGTAAGCAATATCCACAATATCTGCATATGCACATCTTGCAAAATTCACCATTCTACACTAAATTCATGCACAAAAGTGCAATTTTCAACACACCTTAATGTTCCAGTTAAATTTGCTGAGCTTGTATGCCCTACAGAAATGAAAATGCCAAATTCTAAGCATCTGCATCTTGTAATCCTGCATGGCACATCTTGTACAACTCCTTAACTGTATCTCTAATTGAGCTAGGAGAGTCATTTCAGACTAATCTGAGGGCTATGGATATGGATGAGAGATCTAAGGTTCTCATGGCATGTAACACTAAGAATATGGGCTTAAGCAATGTCATGCCTTGCAGTTTGACAGACACACAGCTGTGTTTCAAGGACATGAAGTCTCCAGTTTCAGGGCAGAAAGTACAAAATCTTCTACCCTGAAGGTGAAGGCAGCAACTTCCTCCAAATAGTTTCATTTGTAACTACCTACCAAACTTCATGGTGTCAGACCCCATAAGACAGTAATCCCAATGAAATGCAGTCTACAGTATGTCTCATTCCTACAGCTTATAAAACATCTTCAGGGTCACCAAAGTGACCTCAGAAAGCACTTAAGGGGCATATCATTGAAATCTGTGAATAAGAAATATTTAATTTTTATCTTGGACAAATTGTAGAATACTTATTAATTACCATCAACATAACACAGTCATGTTGATGGTAATTAATAACTTACTTACTTACTCACTCCATGCAGCAGAGTCCTTCTTGAGAAGTTAACTGGTTCTCAGCTCATCATGAAATTCCCCACACTTTATGGGAACTGAAGTTTCATTACTGCATTCACAAGTGTGTCCACCATCTGTACCTATCCTGAGCCACATCAATCCAGTTCGTAACCCCACATCCCAGCACCGCGTTCAAGCCACTGTGAGTGACATTCACTCAGCTTTCATGAATTTATATTTCACTATGGTATTAATCTGTGGTCCTGGCATCATGATAGGGGAGGGGTCATAAAACTCAAGAACAGGAATTTGTTTAATGACACTAATCCAATTCATAAATAATACCCCCCCCCATAATAGAATATTCGTTATGACATGGTTGAATGAAACCAACTAAACTTCTAAAGGTTTCCCTTTGTACTTATCTGCAATAAGACTGATAACTCCTGCTTGTCTATGCAGTACAGGAAATTAAGGCATTTGTTACATATTGTATGTGTTATGTTCTTTAAATGTTTTTATGATACAAAAACTAAATACTGCTTTCAAAGCATATGTTGCAATCTGCAGTGGAACTGCCCACATTACAATCATGCTGAATCACATTTGGGCCCAACATATTCAAAAATTTTTTCAACTAATTATTACTGATATGCAGGCCAAGACATATAACTGTAACCACTTCTTATGAGTATTTTATCATAACCGACATTTAATTTCACAAATGTTTTAATGTTAGCAGCAAACTGCATGAAGTTTGTTTTCTCAGGCACTAAAATGAGTCACCTGTATGGAACCATATATGGGTTTAATATCATAATATAATAATATATATCATAATATCATATCTGAACTAACACATCAACATTACCTTAATTTAACTTAATTGAATTTTGCTTGTACAAGCAGGTGGTAGTTCCACACTACTATTTGCTAATTCACGTTCCTTATCTAACTCATTTTTATCCCATCCTATAATAATTTTCACATCAGACACTGAACTGACAAATTATGGAAACCAAGACTTGAAGCATTATAATAGTAAATATATTAACGAAGTGGTAAATCAAGGAACCACTACAACTATAATTAACCATTTATTGTGTATAGACTTAGATCAAGGAACCTACTACAACTATAGATAATACATTTATATAAGATGCACACTGTATATATACTTTATAAGCCGTGTACATGTACATATAACGTCTACTAACATAAGATAATACCATATATTAACCTAGAATAAAATATAGCAGAACCCATATACCCACACCACCCTTCCTACACAACACATGCGAGATCTCGTACCCACTCCACCCCTGACCTCCCCACTGTATACAACCCGCACAAGTCGAGTGTAGCTGCTTACCAATGTTTCTCATTTATCAACCTGAAGTTGGCCAATGAAAAGGGCCGAAACATGTAGTTGCTCTTTATGCAATAAATTATGCATATCTATACCACCATATAGTTGTGTTAGACAAGTATACAAACTCCAGTCTGGGTTTAATATTCTTCCGCTTGCCAGTACTTTTGTTTTCTCAGTATTAACTGGTGTAAGCGTGGAGACATTTCTGAACCAATTCAGACATACACAGCAACCTCAGGAAAGATCAAACGTTTGCTATACTATAACAAAGTCATTCAGTTACATTTCACCTACCTTCTGATCACATGGATTCTGTACGAAAATAACTATCGTGTCGGTTGGACGATACAGTCTTATCCTCGCCGAACACTACTTTGACGCTACTGTGTATTCGTATCTGTATTTCAAACAAGCGTTGTATTAGGCCAAAAATGTTCTGTATCGTGACTTTCTGTTAATAAGGGCATACGGAACGTGAACAACTATTCTACCATCGACGGAAGCCACGTTGTAATTTTTTAAGTCCGCCAAAATTCCCATTTAATCTCGTGCAAAGAATAAAAAGGGCTAAAAATTATGCAGTAATTTTCAACTACACGACCTTCAAGAAAATGCAATGTCACTTCTTTCCGTAACGAGAACTTTTGGTGAGTGAGGTACACTGCTAGCTCGTCACTATACTCCAAAACGGACAAATATTCTTTGGTCAGTTCAAATCATTATAACTACTGATACTTCAAAAGGCAGTATACAATTCAAGAAAAGACAACACAAGTTCTGCCTTTCGTATTTTTTTCGACATGCAACCCCAACCTTCCACAAATATGAAGTATCGCACAACATACTCCTCCACATTCTCAGCCATATTGCATTTTATTCCTGACGTCATAGCAGGGGCTGGTTCATGAAATGAGACAAGTGCCCAAATGCGGTAATGTTTTTGAAAGATGACAAAACAACATATTGCACGCTCTCTAAAAGTTGCATACGCCTCGATCCCAGTATATTCGTTACGAAATGTTGATATGGAGTGGCTTGAATATATACAGGGCCATGAAAGGGAATTTTTTGATCACCTAAGCCAGCGGTTCCCATACTTTTTGCGTCGCGGAACACTTTTCAGGAGAGAAATTCGTCACGGAGCACTATCGTCACCCTTATACCAAAGGCACATATGTGCATATTTGGCTGTTTTTAGCGAACTGTATTTTACAAGTTGTTAGTCTTTCATCGTAT
>Ga0123355_10003062_pt1 | contig 23815 bp, 20 predicted proteins | sample TergutEmb28metaG_3_FD_89872 | JGI IMG/M metagenome (GOLD analysis project Ga0123355, IMG submission 89872) | Embiratermes neotenicus P1 segment gut microbial communities from Petit-Saut dam, French Guiana - Emb289 P1 | ecosystem: Host-associated > Arthropoda: Insects > Digestive system > Gut ... | reverse complement strand
TACGGTCCTAGAACGCCGGCGTCGTCGCTGCGCCGGAAGCAAACAGCCGCACCAGCCGCTCGCGCTGCCAGCCGGGACTCCCCAGCAGCGTCGCGGTGGCGCGTGCACGTTTCAGGTACAGGTGCGCCTCGTGCTCCCAGGTGAAACCGACACCGCCATGCAGCTGGATGGCGTTCGCCGCGCAGTCGCAGAACGCATCGCAGCAGTAGCTCTTGGCGATGGCAGCCGCCTCGGCGAGCTCCGCGGGCTGCTCCTGCGCGACGCAGGCGGCGTACCAGGCCGCGGACTTGGCCGCTTCCACCTCGATCATCATGTCCGCCAGCCGATGCTTGATCGCCTGGAAGCTGCCGATCGGCCGGCCGAACTGCACGCGCTGCTTCACGTACGCGGTCGTGATCTCCAGCACGTGCTGCGCCCCGCCGAGCGCCTCGGATGCGAGCGCGATGCGCGCCAGGTCCAGAGCCCTGCCGACCGCCGCTGCGGCCCCGCCCGGCTCCCCGAGCAGCTGCTCACGGCCGATGCTCACGTTGTCGAACTCGATGCGCGACATCGGGCGCGTGAGATCGAGCATCACGTGCGGGTGAACCGTGATGCCAGCGGCGCGCGCGGGGAGCACCGCGACACTGATGGCCTCATCGCCGTGCGAGCCGGCCGTGCGCGCCAGCACCAGCAGCAGATCGGCGGCATCGCCGTGGATGACGAAATCGCTGACACCGCTGAGACTGAAGCGCTCACCCTGTCCGCCGAGCGTTACCGTCACCCCCGTGCACGGCGGCCGTCCGTCCGGGCCCGCCAGCGCGCACGCGACGCGCACCTCCCCTGCGGCGAGCGGCGCGAGCAGCGTGCGGCGCTGCGTCTCGCTGCCGGCGGCTTCGATGATCGGCGCGGCGAGGCCCGCCGTGGCGAAGAACGGCGAGGCGATGAGACGCCGGCCCTGCTCTTCCTGCAGGATGCACAGCTCGACCCAGCCGAGTCCCGCGCCGCCATAGGCCTGCGGGATTGCCAGCCCGCTCCAGCCGAGCTCGCCGGCCATCTGCCGCCACAGCTCTCCGTCGTAGCCACCCGGCTGCTCCATCGCGGCGCGCACCTGCGCGGCGCCGGCGCGCGCGGCGAGAAAGCTCCGGGCGCTCTCGCGGATCAGCTGTTGCTCCTCGCTATGCGCGAACTGCATGAGAGCCCCTTGTCTGACCGATGACACGGATGTTGCAGCGGCCCGGCATGAGCATGGCGCAGCCGACCTCCGACATCTTCAGTAGACCTCGAACAATCCCGCCGCACCCATGCCACCCGCGACGCACATGGTGACCACGACCCAGCGCACGCCGCGCCGCCGCCCCTCGAGCAGCGCGTGACCGACGAGCCGCGCCCCGCTCATGCCGTAGGGATGGCCGATGGCGATGGCGCCGCCGTCCACGTTGAAGCGCTCGTTGTCGATACCTAAGCGGTCACGGCAGTACAGCACCTGCACCGCGAACGCCTCGTTGAGCTCCCACAGGCCAATGTCGTCCACCTTCAGCCCGTGGCGTGCCAGGAGGCGGGGCACGGCGAACACCGGGCCGATCCCCATCTCATCGGGCGCGCAGCCGGCGACCGCCACCCCGCGGCAGGCGCCGAGGGGTGTGAGGTTGCGCTGCTCGGCGAGCCTCGCCTCCATGATCACGGCGGCGGATGCGCCGTCGGAGAGCTGCGAGGCATTGCCCGCGGTGATGAATTCGCCCGTTGCCACCACCTTGCCGCCTGACCAGACCGGCTCGAGCTTCGCGAGCGCGGCGAGCGTCGTGTCCGGGCGGCAGCCTTCGTCGTGCTTCAGCAGCACGGTCTCGGCGTGGCTCTCGCCCGTCGTCTTGTCGCTCACGATCTTGCGACTTTCCAGCGGGACGATCTCGCTGTCGAAGCGACCGGCCTGATAGGCCGCGGCCACGCGCTGCTGGCTCTGCAGCGCGTAGCGGTCCTGCGCCTCGCGCGTCACACCGTAGCGGCGCGCCACCACCTCGGCCGTCTCGATCATCGGCATGTACATGTGCGGGGAGCGCGCCAGCACCGCTTCCGACTGGCCACGAAAGTTGTTGAAGTACTTGTTCTGCGTGAGACTGATGGATTCCACACCGCCGGCCACCACCACCGCCATGCCGTCCGCGCTGACCTGTTTGGCGGCGGTCGCGATCGCCATGAGACCGGAAGCGCATTTGCGATCGATGCTCATGCCCGCGACGCTCTCGGGAAGGCCTGCGGTTGCGACCGTCAGGCGCGCGATGTTGTAGCCCTGCGTGCCCTGCTGGATGGCGCAGCCGAGAACGAGGTCCTCGACCTCGGCGCCGTCAACGCCGGCGCGGCGCACGGCCTCGCGCACTGCGTGACCCGACAGCACCGGTGCGTCGGTGTCGTTGAAGGCGCCGCGGAACGCCTTGCCGATCGGCGTGCGGGCGGTGGAGACTATGACCGCTTCGCGCATGGTTCGCTCCTGAACAACCGCACAGCACACCCTGCGGTGTCTCGGATCAGGCTCGTGGCGAGACTAAGCGCGCCGCGGACTGCCTGCAACGGAAACTCGCGACGGGCGGCGCTGATGTGCGCCAATGAGCGCCGTCAGCGCAGCAGTGCCAGCCAGTCGCGGTCCTTCGGTCCATAGGCGACGAAGTGCGGGTTCAGGAGCGGCTCACCGGTGTTGTATCGCAACGGCGTCCCGTCGAGGCAGCTCACGGTGCCACCGGCGCCCGTCACGACGGCGTGCGCGGCCGCGGTGTCCCACTCGCTGGTGGGACCCAGGCGCGGATAGACATCCGCCGCGCCCTCCGCCACCCGACAGAACTTCAGCGAGCTGCCGATCGCCACCAGCTCGTGCGCCCCTACCCGTGCCAGAAAGGCATCCAGCGAATCGCCGCGATGCGAGCGGCTGCCCACGACGCGCAGCGGTGTGGCGGCCTGCGTGGCCACGCGGATGGCGTCGGCGGCCTCAACCGCACGCTGCCGCCACGCGCCGGCACCGGGCCAGCCGAGATAACTCGTGTCCGTCACCGGGACGTGCACCACACCGAGCACCGGCGCGTGTGCCTCGATCAGCGCAATGTTCACGGTGAACTCACCATTGCGCGACAGAAACTCCTTCGTGCCATCGAGCGGGTCCACCAGCCAGTAACGCTGCCAGCGCGCGCGCTCGCTGAACGGCGTGTCCGCCGCCTCCTCGGACAGCACGGGCAGTGCGGGCGCGAGCTCGCCCAGGCGCTGCACGATCAGGCGGTGCGCGCGCAGGTCGGCGGCCGTGAGCGGTGATGCGTCCGCCTTGGCTGTCGCGGCAACCTCAGCCGCGCCATAGACCTCGAGGATCTCCCGGCCCGCCTGGCGGGCAATGTCGGCGACGCGTGCGAGCAGCTCGTGCGTCGCGACGCTCATGCCGGCCCGGTCACCTTGAGCGCCTCCAGGTGCGCGATGATGCGCTCGGCGGCTTCGTCGGGCGTCATGGTGGTGGTATCGATGCGGATCTCGGCGTGTTCCGGCGCCTCGTAGGGGGAGTCGATACCGGTGAAGTTCTTGAGCTCGCCGCGGCGCGCCTTCTTGTAGAGACCCTTCACGTCGCGGCGCTCGGCCTCGGCCAGCGGCGTATCGATGAACACCTCGAAGAACTCTCCTGGCGCAAACAGCTCGCGCGCCATGCGCCGCTCCGAGCGGAACGGGGAAATGAACGACACCAGCACGATGAGGCCGGCGTCCACCATGAGCCTGGAGACCTCGGCGACGCGCCGAATGTTCTCGACGCGGTCCTGGGGGGTGAACCCTAAGTCCTTGTTGAGTCCGTGCCGGACGTTGTCGCCGTCGAGCAGGTAGGTGTGCCGTCCTCGAGCGGTGAGGCGCTGCTCGACGCGGTTGGCGATGGTGGATTTGCCGGCGCCGGACAGCCCGGTGAGCCACAGGACGCACGCCTGCTGCCCCTTCTGCCGCGAGCGCACCTGCCGGTCGACGTCGAGTGCCTGCCAGTGCACGTTCTGCGAGCGGCGCAGCGCGAAGTTGATGAGGCCGGCGCCCACGGTGTTGTTCGTCAATCGGTCGATGAGGATGAACCCGCCGAGCGCACGGCTTTCCTCGTACGGCTCGAAGGCGATCGGGCGATCGAGCTCCAGCTCACAGACGCCGATGTCGTTGAGCTCGAGCCGCTCGGCGGCCGCGTGCTCGAGGGTGTTGACGTTGATCCTGTGCTTGAGCGGTGCGATGGTCGCAGACACGGTGCGGGTGCCGGCCTTCATGAGATAGGCGCGACCCTGCAGCATCGGCTCATCGTGCAGCCACACGATGGTCGCCTCGAACTGACTCGCCACCTCAGGCGGGGAGTCGCCGACCGCCAGTACGTCACCGCGGCTGACATCGATCTGCGAATCGAGCGTCAGCGTCACCGACTGCCCGGCCACCGCGACCTCGAGATCTCCGCCGGCCGTCACGATGCGCGCCACGTGACTCTCACGGCCCGAGGGCAGCACGCGGATGCGAGTGCCCCGGCTGACGCTGCCGCTGGCGATGAGCCCGGCGAAGCCGCGAAAGTCGGCGTTCGGCCGGTTCACCCATTGCACCGGCATGCGGAAGGGGCGCCCGGCCAGGGCAGCACCGACCTCGACCGTCTCCAGGTGCTGCATGAGCGTCGGACCCCGGTACCAGGACATGTGATCCCCCGAGGCGACGATGTTGTCGCCGTACACGGCCGACAGCGGGATCGGCGTGATGTCGGTGAGACCGATGCGGGCGGCGAAGGTCTGGTATTCGGCGACGATCGACTCGAACGCCGTGCGCGAGTAACCGACCAGGTCCATCTTGTTGACCGCCAGCACCACGCGGCTGATGCCGAGCAGGTGGACGAGGAAACTGTGGCGGCGCGTCTGGGTGAGCACGCCCTTGCGGGCGTCGACCAGAATCACCGCCAGATCAGCGGTGGAAGCGCCGGTCACCATGTTGCGCGTGTACTGTTCGTGCCCGGGCGTGTCGGCGACGATGAACTTGCGCCGTTCGGTGGAGAAGAAGCGATAGGCCACGTCGATGGTGATGCCCTGCTCCCGCTCGGCCGCCAGCCCATCGACCAGCAGCGCGAAATCCAGCTCGCCGCCGCGCGTGCCGACGCGCTTCGAGTCCGCGGCCAGCTGCTCGAGCTGATCGTCGAATATCAACTTCGATTCGAACAGCAGCCGGCCGATGAGCGTCGACTTGCCGTCGTCGACCGAACCGCAGGTGATGAAGCGCAACAGGCTCTTGTGCTCGTGCGCGTGCAGGTAGGCGCCGATGTCAGTGGCGATGAGCTCGGACTGGTGGGACATCAGAAGTAGCCCTCCTGCTTTTTCTGCTCCATCGAAGCAGCCGCATCGTGATCGATGACCCGGCCCTGCCGCTCGGAGGTGCGCGTGAGCAGCATCTCCTGAATGATCTTCGGCAGCGTGTCGGCGTTGCTCTCGATGGCTCCGGTCAGCGGGTAACAACCGAGGGTGCGAAAGCGCACTTTTTTGATCATGGGTTTCTCGCCAGCCTCGAGGGGCAGGCGCTCGTCATCGACCATGATGAGGGTCCGGCCGCGCTCGACCACCGGGCGGTCGGCGGCGAAGTACAGCGGCACGATCGGGATCTGTTCGAGGTGGATGTACTGCCACACGTCCAGCTCAGTCCAGTTCGACAGGGGAAAGACCCGCAGGCTCTCGCCCGGACGCTTGCGCGCGTTGTACAGCGACCAGAGCTCCGGCCGCTGCTGCTTCGGGTCCCAGCGGTGCTGGGCGCTGCGGAAGGAGAACACGCGCTCCTTGGCGCGGCTTTTCTCCTCATCGCGCCGGGCGCCACCGAAGGCGGCGTCGAAGCCGTACTGCTCGAGCGCCTGCCTGAGCGCCTGGGTCTTCATGACGTCCGTGTGCACCTGGGAGCCGTGGGTGAACGGATTGATTCCCCGGGCGAGCCCTTCCTGATTGACGTACACGAGCAGCTGCACGCCAAGCCGCTTCGCCATGGCGTCGCGGAACTCGTACATGGCGCGGAATTTCCAGGTGGTGTCCACGTGCAGCAGCGGAAAGGGAGGCAGCGCCGGATAGAACGCCTTCAGCGCCAGGTGCAGCATCACCGCGCTGTCCTTGCCGATCGAGTACAGCATGACCGGGCGCTCGCACTCGGCGACCACCTCGCGCAGGATGTGGATGCTCTCGGCCTCGAGGCGCTGCAGGTGCGTCAGACGTGCCGGCGCCGGCGGGGCGGCGGCCGCCGTTCCCGACGCAACGGCGCTCGCGCCGCGGCTGGTGCCCCCGGTGCCGGGCCCGGGCGGTGCCGGTTGGCCCGGCGCATCGCTCGCGGGTGCGGCTCGATTCATGGAACGGACTCCGTTGTCGGTGACTCACCGGAACTTTACCGCGAGTCCTGCCCGATTTGCCCCCTCTCGTGCGACCTCGGGAGCAACCGTCACGGTCACCGTGATCAACCGGGCGGCAGCGTTGCGAGCAGCGCCGACTCACTCACCGCGACGGCACGCGCAACACATGCCGGGGATCTGCGCTTTTGGCAGAACGAAACCCCCGGCGGCTGCGGCGGGGTCATGAGTTGTACCCGGGCGAGCTCACCGGCGGCACGTCGAACTTTCCGGACCCGTCACAGGTCGAAAATCATGCTCTGCCGGAATCGCGCCTCTTGCCGGAGTAAGTTCGCACAGCGCACGCCTTCGGACATCAACGTCGTCACCGACGGCTTGGACTACGCAAATGACCGACGAGCACCGCAACGGAGCGGATGTCGCCGCGGCGGGACCGGGCGGCGGGAAAGTGCGACGAAGTAACTGGCGACCCTCTGGCGCGCGTGGTTTACTGGCGTTCGTGCCTGGTCACGCCCAAGCGCTGATGTCTGGCTGCCTGTTGGGGCTCGTGCTCTCGACGCCGCTGGCGGCGGACACCATGCAGCAGATCGGCGGCGAGCCGCACGCCCAGCCCGCCGAAGCCCCGCAACCACCGCAGTTCCCCGCCCCAGCGGCGCCATCGGCCACTTCTCAGTCCCTGCCGAGCCCCGCGGAACAGCTCGAAGAAGTTATCGTCCAGACCACCGAGCCGAAATATGTCGCGCCGACGCGGCGCGATCGGATAGGACGCATCTGGGCGCCCGTGCTGATCGACGGCAAGGGACCCTACCGCATGGTGCTGGACACGGGCGCCACCCATTCGGCGATTGCGGCACGGGCAGCTTTGAGTCTGGGCGGCACGCCCATTACGACCACGCTGGTGACCGGGTTCACAGGCTCCGCCACGGTGCCGAGCCTGCACGTGAACCGTCTGGAAGTCGGCGAGCTCCTCATGGGCGCCACAGACCTGCCGGTGCTTCCGGACGTGTTCGGCGGCGCACAGGGAGTGCTCGGCTTCGAGGGACTGCAGAACAAGCGCATCTTTGCCGACTTCGCCCACGACCGGCTGGAGATCACACTGTCCCACGGCGAGCGCGCGCGACGTGACTTCGTCGTCGTACCCCTCTCGGTGATCAAGGACGGCCTGCTGTGCGCCAACGTGCGCATCGGCGGGATACGCGCCAGGGCCATTGTCGACACCGGCGCGCAGGCGACCGTCGGCAACCTGGCGCTGCGCGATGCGCTGGTGCGCCACCATCCCCGTGGCGCCGAACGCGAAGACATCATTGGGGTGACCCTCGACGTACAGAGCGGCGATAACGTACCGGCACCGGATATCGACTTTGGGGACATGCAGGTGAAGGGCGCACACATCACCTTCGGTGACATGTACCTCTTTCAGCACTGGCATCTCACCGATCAGCCGACGGTGATGCTCGGCATGGACCTGCTCGGCTCCTTTGACGCGCTGGTCATTGACTACAACCGCCACGAGCTGCAGGTCCGCGCACGCGACATGGATCAGTCGGGCTATTCGCTGCGCTACTAGCCTCACCAACACCCGCACCGTGAGGCAAGGCCGCGCCGCGCCTCAGGAGGTACCGCGGCCGCGCTGTCCCATGCGCAGGAATCGGCGCCGCTCGTTCCACTGATGGCGCGCGTGCAGCCGCTCGGACTGATTGGCGGGCTCGGGCGGCAGCGCCTGCAACGCGCGCAGCGCCGCCGCGTGCGCCATCGCCACCGCGGGGTCGGTCTGCAGCAGCGCACGGTAGTGCTCGAGAAAGGCCTGGTCGGCAGCCGCTCCGCCGCCGGTCAGGAGCTCGCGCGCGTGAGCCCCGATCGCCGCGCTCTCGCTCGCGGGAAGGTCGCGCGCGTACGCCAGCGCGTGGTCGAGATCGGCGATCAGTCGATACAGCGGCTGCAGCCACGCCCATTCAGGGCTCGTGGTGATCTGCTGCAATCGCTCCACGGGCGAGGCGGGCGGCTGAAACTGCCGCTCCGCCTCCAGCAGCGCCCCGAGCACGCCCTGCAGCGCTGCGCTGCTGTCGCGCAGATTGTCCAGCCACGGACGCTCTGAAGACATGCTCCTGCTCCGCCTCGGTCCAATCCAGCCCGTACCGCTCCGGTTCGCGGGCCGCTTAGCCTAACCGCTGACCACCCGCGGCGCCAGACAGCAGCGGCAGGTCGGTCAGATCGCCGATGCATTCGAGTGTCACGTCGGCCGCGGGCCATGCGGCGAGTTCGCGCGGGTCCAGCGCGTAGTGACCCTGGCGCACAAACACGGTCGTCAGTCGCTCGCGCCAGACACTCTTCATCGCCGCGAGGATGCGCAGCTTGTCGTCGACCATGACGTAGTGCTCGGCCGGATAGCGGCGCGCGACGGCAGGGAGCATCTGCTCCTTGTGCAGATAGATCAGTACCCGCCCCTCGACTGCGTGCCACAGGCCCGCCTGTTGCACCTTGCGCGGCTGAAACACCACATCGCCGTCGGAAAGAATCACCGTGGCGCCGTGCGCCCGGCCGCGCGCCAGCGCCGCGAGCGCGCCGGGGTAGAGGCGGCTCGCAAACGGGTAGTCGAGCAGGAACAGGGAAACCCGCAGCAGTTGCAGGTCGTCCTGGTGCTCCAGCCGGTAGCGCTGCAGCGCGCCGAGGTAGTCGGCATACCCGAGCTCGGCGCGCAACTGCTCGAAGATCTCCCAGTACCGGTAGCGGCTCACGAGGCCGACCTCGCGCTCAAGGTGGGCGCTGAGATCCTCCTGCACGGCGTCGTTGTCGAGCAGCGTATTGTCCACATCGAACAGAAATACGGTCTTCGCCACGTCGGTCATGCGCGCGTTCCGCCGGTACCCTGGGCCGGCTGGTGAGTGTACGCTGTGTGGGCAGCCCAAAAAGGCGCCAGGCTGTCAACGTGGGCGAGGGGTGCGCGTTGCGAGCTTTGGGGCGTACTCCGCAGGGAGGGACGCGCGATGAACGTTTCTGCTTTCGTGAGCGAACTGCGAGTCTGCTCCGGTGGCCGTCGGCGCGTCGGGGTATGGTTCGTCCTGGCCGGCACTTTCAGCGCTCTGGGAAGTTGTCACAACGACAACGGGAACTTCGGCGGCGGGTACGCTCCGAGCACGGTTCCGGTACCGAACTCGATCGCGGTGGCACTGATCAATGGCGTTCCCGACCTGGTGGTCGCTACCACCGCCGACCAGGGGTCGCCGGCCAACCCCGACTACGTCAACCTCATCCCGAATACACCGGGCTCGCTCGGCAAGTTCCAACAGGGCGTGCAGTACCCGGCGGCCGGGACCGATCCAGCGAGCATTCAGGTCGCAGATCTCACTGGCAGCGGGACCCTCGACCTGGTCGTGGCCATGGCCGGGAGCGGCAACGTCTCGGTGTTCATGCATGGTGCGACTCCCGGTACCTTCTCTCCCGCCGTCAGCGTAGCGACGGGTGGCCTGCCGAACCAGGTCGTCATCGGTGATCTGAGCGGCGCCAGCCCACCCGGACAGTGCGCGCCGCGGTGTGATCTGGTGCTCGCGGATTTGAGCGCCCAGGGAAACGTGATCGTGCTCATGGCAGATCCGGCGAATCCCGGGCATTTCCAGACGCCGACCACGTTGCCGGTCGGCCGCGTCGTGACGTCGGTGCAGATCGGAGCCCTGAGCGGCAGCGGCGTGCCGGACATCGTGGCAGCCACCTACGATGACAACGGCAACAACGGCGCCGTGTACGTCTTCTTCCACAACCCGCAAAGCCCCGGCGCATACCTCACGCCGGTCACTTTCGCCGCGGGCGCGCAACCGGAGTCGGTGAAGATCGCGGACGTGAACGGTGATGGCCTGCCGGACCTCATCGTGGCCAACATGGGGCCCGGGACCGATGGCACCGGATCGGCAGGCGTGTCGGTCCTCCTGCAGGACGCGAAGCATCCGGGCACCTTCCTGCCGCCGGTCACGTACCCGACCGCCGGCTCCTCGATCGACGTGGCGGTCGGCGACCTCGATGGCGACGGCAAACCGGATCTGGTGGTCGCCAACCTCGAGCCCTCCCCCACCGGCAGCGTGTCGGTGCTGCTACAGGATCCGGCGAACCCGGGAACATTCAAGACGGGCACAAACTACCCGGGCTTCGGCCAGCCGATCGCGGTAGTGATCCACGATCTGAACGGTGACGGTCATCCGGACATCGCCGTTGCGGATGGGACGAGCGCCACGGTCCTGATGCAGATCGCGAACGCGCCGGGCACCTTTGCCCAGGCGGCTCAGGTGGGAAACTGACAGCTCAATTTAAAGGCCGCGACACGCACGTGCCGCGGCCTTCTTGTTGACCTGGTGTCCTCGAATCAGCGCGCGCTGTAACCGCGCGCGTCGAGGCACGCGATCATCGCCCGGCGATACTCCGTATCACTGCCGGGCTGCGCACCCGGACGAGTCGGATCAAAGCCCGTCTGGTTCACGGCCCAGCCGTGGCACTCATAGCGATCGTTCTGCTGCTGGGCTTCGCTCTGGCCGTTGCGCGGATAGAGGTATACGTCACCCGCCGTTCCGCCACCCGGCGGCGGTGCAGGCGCCGCACCCGGCTGCGCAGGCGCCGCACCCGCACCCTGCTGCGCAGGGTCCACCATGTAAGGCTGCGCGGACTCGTACGCGCCGCCCTGCGCCTGATCCCAGGAGTTGTCACCTGCGGCTGCCCCGGCCGCCGGCGGCGGGTCGGTCACCACGTAGCCGTTATTCGCCGGGCTCCACGTGTAGTAGAGGTTGTTCCAGTAGTAGAACGGGACACCGCCCCACCAGAAGGTCGCATAGCCGAGCGGCAGAACCGGCAGGTACCACGCCCAGCCCGGTGAGAACCACACGTTCGGCCACCACCCCCCGTGCCACCAGCCGCCCGCCCAGGCGCGGCCCCCGTGGAAGTAAGCCGTGCCGGGTACAAAGGGCGTTCCCGGGCGTCCGATGGGGCCACCCGGAGCGACATATCCGGGGCGTCCGACGGGGCCCCCCGGAGCGACATAATGGGTGCCGCCGTGCACCGCGGCGTGGGAGGCGGCGGCATAATGTGTCCCGGCGTATCCGCCGTAATTGCCCGCGCCGAAATGAGGCGCCGAGAAGCCGCGCGGAGCGCCGTAGAAGTGAGCGCCGCCGCTGAAGTGGGCACCGCCGCCGAAGCCGGAGAAGTGGGCACCGCCCATGCCGCCCCCGGAGAAGTGGCCGCCGCCCATGCCGCCCCCGCCACCTGAGGCATGCCCGCCGCCGCCGCCACCGCCCCCGCCACTGTGCTGGGCATAAGTCAAAGCCGGCGCACCCGCTGTCGCAACGCCGAGCAGCAGGGCTCCGACGGTTCGCATAACATGCCGCGCTCTTGCTCTGTTCACAGCTCGTACCCCGTTTCACCCGGGGCGCCTCTGAAAAAGGCTTCCCCGCCCAATCATTAGACGCCTATGAAGCGTCGCTGTTCAAGGTCACGTGTATTAAAACGCAGTCACCAACTGCGACGTTGACCGCTCGCACAAGACATGCGGCCGGCGGGTTTTTTTTAAAGGCGGATCAGCGACTAAGGCGAACCCCGTTTACGCGCCGTTCAGGCACAGGCGCGCGCACTCCTTCAGGCAGCGTTCCCGGCGCTCTGGTCAGAAGACCATGTTGAGGGCGATGGCGGGCGTGATGCTGGCCGTGGTGTTGCGGCCGACCTGGATGATGCGCACACCGAAGATCGCGCCGATGCGGCTGCTCCAGTTGTATTCGATACCGGGCGCAAAACCGATCGAATAGGAGGATCCCGAGCGGGTCTGGAAAGCGGGAACGGCCGCGCCCGCCACCGTGCCGGCGACCCGCGTACTGTCGTTGTGCTGATAGACCACATCGAGCGCCAGTACCCAGTTGCGTGTCACGCTGTACTCCGCGGCCGCATCGGCGGTGAATGAGTCCCCCGGGTACGCGCGGCCAGTGAAGCCCTCGGGCGTGCCGTAGACGCTCTGGTCGCGCAATCCGACCGAGGATGAAACCGCGTACGTGACATCGAGTCGCGCCCGCAGTATCCGCCCGTTCGGCATCCAGAAATATTCCTGGGAATACAGCGCAAGCGCGGTGGTATATGCGCCGGCGCCAAAGCCGTTGCTCGGGTGACTGAGACGGTCGTAGGCGCCCGTCGGCAGCGTCTCCTGGAAGACGATCGAGAGGTCCGGGGTGTAATGGCCCTGCTCGAAACGCGTGAGACCGTAGGCTGCCTGCAGCGTCAGGTCGCCGACGCCGACACCCGAGCTGTTGGGTGCGTCGGCGGGCGCGTTGTAGGCGAACCGCGGAATCATCCCGACGCTCAGCCGGTCGGTGAGGCCATAGAGCAGGTAGGACTGCGAACCGACATCGTGCTCGTTCGGGCCGCTGTGACGCGCTCCGCTGCTGTCGAAGTGGCCGTTGGTCACCACCACGAAAAGATAAGGCTCGAACAACACGTGGCCCTGGGGAAGCGTCGCCGCGTTGGCCGCGAGCAGCGGCCCGGTCCACCAGGCGTCCTCGCGCGATTGCCCAGCCGCCGCCGCGGCCGCGCTGCCTGCGATCAGTGCGCACACCACGCAGTATCTGAACATGTCGCCGGTTCGTCCCGTTCAGCCCGACAGCAGCCCGTTAACTTTTCGTCACAAACGTCAGCAGCTCCCAACCTGCGACGTTGTCATCGCCCAGCAGCCGGAAGTTCCGGGTCACTGCGACCACACCCTGACGCCCTCAGGAGGAGACATCCATGTTCAAGTCCGTTCGTACCGTGCTGACGGTCGCTGCCGCCACGCTGGCGCTCAGCGGCCTCGCCGCCAACGCGCTGGCCGACACGCAGTGGCAGAAGAATCATCCGCGGCGAGAGCAGGTGAACAATCGCCTCGCGAACCAGAACAAGCGCATCCGGCAGGAGCGCAAGGAAGGCGAAATCACCAAGGCGCAGGCCGCCAGGCTGCACAAGGAGGATCATGCCATCCGCCAGGAGGAGCGCACGATGGCGAGTACCAACGGCAGCCACGTGACCAAGGCCGAGCAGAAGGCGCTCAACCAGCAGGAGAACCAGGTCAGCAGGCAGATCGGCAAGTAGTCCGCCGGCAGCTGACAGGCGGGAGCGCCGCGCACTGCGCTCCCGCCGTTTTGCGCGCGCAGCCCCCGCAGCCGTGGCGACGCGCGCCGCTGTGCCGGCTCATGCGCGCAGCGAGAAGGGGGTGAAGTTCGTGCCGCGATCGTAATAGTCCTCCTGCTCGGCGTGCTTGAGGAATGCGACTACCCGGTAAGTGAGCGGGGTCGCAATCACCTCCCAGCCGGACTTCAGGACGTACTGTGTGGTCGCCACCGCGAGCAGCTTGTCGCCCGGCCAAAGCCCGGCAAACGCGATGCTGTAGAACAGGGCGGAATCCACCAGCTCGCCGCACACGGTGGAGCCGATGATGCGGCTCCACAGCCAGCGCCCGCGCGTCCAGATCTTCATTTTCGCCAGTACGTAGCTGTTGACGAAGGAGCCGCACCAGAAGGCGATGATCGACGCGCAGATGATGCGGGGGGTGTTGCCGAATATCTGCTCGACCGCCGGCTGCTCGGCACGCCAGAAATCCGCCGGTGGCAGGTGCACGATCACCGCGGCCATCAGCGCCGCAAAGACCAGCGCGCCAAAGCCGGCCCACACCACGCGCCGGTCGCGGGCGTAGCCATAGACTTCGGTGAGTATGTCACCGAACACGTAGGAAATCGGAAAGAACAGTACGCCCGCCAGAAACGTCACCGCTCCGACGAGCGGCACGTGCACGGTCGAGACTTTTGCCGGGCCGATGAGGTTGGCGCACAGCAGCACGCACACGTACGCGCCGAGAATCAGGTCGTAGTAGCGGTAGGTCTTCACCGCGAGCAGGAGTCAGCCCGGCAGCGCCGGCCGCACGGTGCCCGCGGCTTCGCCGAAGCCGATGCGCACGTAGCCGTCGCGCTCGCACCAGCCGCGCAGGATCACGCGGTCGCCGTCCTCGAGAAACGCGCGGGTCTCACCGCTCGCGAGCGTGAGCGGCTGGCGGCCGCCGGCGGTGAGCTCGAGCAGCGACCCGGCCGCGGACGGCTGCGGCCCGGACTGTGTGCCGCTGCCGAACAGATCGCCCGCGTTCAGGTTGCAACCGTTGACCGTGTGGTGCGCGAGCATCTGCGCCACGGTCCACCACGACTCACGGAAGGTGGCGCGCGACAGCCGTTGCGCCGGCATGCCGCTCGCGCGCATGCGCGCGCTCTCGAGGCATGCCTCGAGTTGAATGTCGATGGCGCCGGTGGCGCGCGTGCTGGCGGCGTCCAGGTACGGCAGCGGCGGCGGTTCGCCCGCCGGGCGCTCCCACGGGACGCGAAACGGCGCGAGCGCCTCGAGCGTGACGACCCACGGCGAGACCGTGGTAGCGAAGTTCTTGGCGAGAAAGGGCCCGAGCGGCTGGTATTCCCAGGCCTGCACATCACGCGCCGACCAGTCGTTCAGCAGACACAGCCCGAACACGTGTCGCTCGGCCTCGGCGACGGGCACGGCCTGACCGAGCGGATTGCCGCGGCCGACGAACACGCCGACTTCCAGCTCGTAGTCGAGGCGCCGTGTGGGAGCGAGCTCGGGCCGGGCGCTGCCCGGCGGCATCACCTGCCCACACGGCCTGACGAATTCGTGACCAGACACGCAGAGCGAAGAAGCGCGGCCGTGATACGCGACCGGCACCCACTTGTAGTTCGGCAGGAGAGGATTGTCGGGACGGAACAGGCGACCCACTGCGGTAGCGTGATGAATCGAGGCATAGAAGTCGGTGAAGTCGCCGACTGCGGCTGCGACGCGGTACTCCGCGGCGGCCTGCGGTACCAGCAGCGGGCGCAGCCGTCCCGCCAGCGCCGAGTCCGCGCCCAGCGCCACCGACAACGCCCCCCGCAACGCACCGCTGGCCTCGTGCCCCTGCGCCATGAAGGCGTTCAGGGTCGGCTGCGCACAGGCGGCCAGCGCCTCGGCGGCGCGCCCGTCGAACGGCGCGAGCTGGTGCAGCGCGCCAAGGTCCAGCACCTGGTCACCGATGGCGACGCCGCCACGGAAGCTCTCGTCGCTGCCCGCACGCCGGAAGGCGGCGAACGGCAGATTCTGCGGCGGAAAATCACCACCGGGCACGTTGGCGGAGCTGACCCAGCTCTGTAGTGCCGGGTCATGGGTGGCGTCGAGCGCGCTCATCGGCGCGAGCGCTTGGCGTGCCGCGACCGGCGGGCCCGCGCATCCGCGGTGCGTCCGCCGGGGGGCGGCGCAGGCGCCGTGGCGCCGCCGGGCGTAAAGTGCCGGCGGAGCTCCTGCCATACGCGCGCATAGTCGCCCTGCAGCAGCGGCGTCGCGAGCGCGTGGCGTGTCGGCCGGATGACGGTGCGGGTTTCGAACATGAAGGCCATGGTGTCGCGAACGGCCACTGGCTTCGACGTGTCGGCACGCGTCGCCTTCTCCCAGGTCGCAGCGTCGGGTCCGTGACCACTCATACAGTTGTGGAGCGATGCCCCGCCGGGTGTGAAACCGGCGGCCTTGGCATCGTACACGCCCTCGATCAGGCCCATGAACTCGCTGGCGACATTGCGGTGAAACCAGGGCGGGCGAAAGGTGTCCTGCATCGCCAGCCAGCGCGGCGGAAAGATCACGAAGTCGATCGCATCAACCCCGGGGGTGTCGCTCACCGAGTGCAGCACCAGGAAGATGGACGGATCGGGATGATCGTAACTCACCGAGCCGAGGGTGTTGAAGCGCCGCAGCTCATAGCGATACGGGGCGTTGTTGCCATGCCAGGCCACCACGTCGAGGGGCGAGTGATCGATGCGCGCCGACCACAGATGGCCGGCGAACTTGGCGATGAGCTCGAAGTCGCCCTCGCGGTCCTCGTACCAGGCAGCGGGAGTCTGAAAGTCGCGCGGATTGGCGAGCCCGTTCGAGCCAATCGGCCCGAGATCGGGCAGCTTGAACGGCGCGCCGAAGTTCTCGCACACGTAGCCACGCGCCGCGCCGTCCAGCAGCTCGACGCGAAAACGCAGGCCGCGCGGGATGACCGCGATCTCGAGCGGCTGCAGCTCGAGAACTCCGAGCTCGGTGAACAGCCGCAGCCCGCCGAGCTGCGGCACGATCAGCAGCTCGCCGTCGGCGTCGTAGAAGAAGCGCGCCTGCATGGAGCGGTTCGCCACATACCAGTGAATGCCGCAGCCGGTGTGCGTATCCGGGGAGCCGTTGCCCGCGAGCGTGGCGAGTCCGGCGATGAAGTCCGTGGGCTCGCGCGGCAGCGGCGGCGGTCCCCAGCGCAGCTGGTTCGGCGAGGGCTCGACCTCGCTGAAGCCGCTGGTGATCAGCCCGTCCTCGATACGCCGGAAGGCGCCGGTGACCGCCGCCGGCCGGATGCGATACAGCCAGCTGCGCCGGTTGGCGTGCCGAGGCGCGGTGAAGGCAGTGCCGGAAAACTGCTCGGCGTACAGTCCGTACGGGGGATGCTGCGGTGAGTTGCGTCCCGGCGGCAGCGCACCCGGCAGCGCCTCGCTGGCGAAGTGGTTGCCGAAGCCGCTGAGATAGCGCAGCGCGTCGCTCCCGGTCGTGCCGGCGGTGCCAGCGGCCGTGCTCATGGCTCGAGGTCCTCGCTGTGGTGTGGACGCGGCTTACTGCCGCGCGCGGCAGGGCACTTGCGCCGCCACGCCATGATGTGGCACGAATGGTTGCGGGAGCAACCTCCGGCCGGCGTGCATCCGTGCCCGCGTGTCAGGACGAGCCGCCGCCGCTGACGGGTGGCTGCACGCACACCCCCATTTCATCTATCGACGCCGCGCCCCGGGAGTGATTAATATCTTTCACATGCGCCCGGTGTTGGCGATACACACCTGGCTGGCGGTTGGCGCACTCGCCTGCGGCGTGGCGGGGGCGGAAAGTCCGACGCCGGCCTTCACGCCGCTGGCACACTCCGCGCTGCTGACCCTCGATGCGGCCGGCACGCCCGCTGGGGTGACGTTGCGACTGCGACGCATACCGGGTGATGCACCCCTGGCCGTGACCACGCTCGCGGTGTCCATCGATGGCAGCAGCGTACCGGCCACGGCCCGCGTCGACGGCACCTGGTCGGTACCCTGGCCGGCGGGGCAACAGCACGCCGGCACCATCGAGGTGGTGGTGACGCACGATGACGTCCGCGAGGTCCTGAGCGGCACATTGCCCCCGGGTGTGGCCGGCGGTTCCGCGGGCGGCAGCGGTATGCTGCGAAGCCACAAGCAGATGGCCTGGTGGATCCTCAATATCGCGGTCGTACTGATCGCGGCCATCGCCATTTCGCGGCGCCTGTCCTAGAGCTGACTATCGGCTGGCCATACTCAGCTGACGGCTAACTATCCAAATGGGGATACTTCGCTGATCAGCTAACTTTTCCTAGCGACACTTAGCCGGTCGGCAAACGATTCGCAAAAAGAACGTGCAAAGCCCGGACCTCGGCCCGGCGCCCACGGCTGCGCCGCCCGCAGCCGGGCAGCGCGCGGCGGCGGACCGCCAGCGCGTCACTGCGCCGTGATCGCCTTCAGATAGCGGTAGAAGAACTCGTTCCCCGTGTCGAACGAGGCGATGCCGACACGCTCGTCGCGCCCGTGCGCGCGCACGTCGTCCCGGTCGATGGCGATACCCGCGACGCCGTAGGTGGGCAGTCCCGCGGCGCTGGTATAGACCGCATCCGAAGCGCCCGCGTCCATGAAGGGAATCACCTTCAGGCCCGGCCAGGTCGCGTCGACCAGGGAGTCGAGCGCCTTCGACACCTCGGGTACGAGCGGGGGCGGCGGCAGAGCGCGCCGGTCGGGAGCCGTAGCGGAGATCGTGCCGTTGTCGGCGATGTAGCGCACCGTGATCTCTCGATCGTCCAGCACCCGGATCAGATCCTGACGCACTTCCTCCAGGGAATGCCCGGGGAAAATGCGGCAGTTCACGACCGCCGTGGCGCGCTGCGGCAGCGCGTTGTTCGCATGGCCGCCCTCCAGGCGCGTCGCGACGCAGGTGGTGCGCATCACCGAGCCGTAGGCCGGCTCGCGCGACAGGCGCTCGACGGCCTGCGGGTCCGGCGGCGTCTTCAGTATGGCGCGCATGTCCGCCGCCGTCTGACCCGTGACCAGCGTTGACATCCGCTCGAAGTAGGCACGGGTGACGTTGTTGAGCTCGAACGGGAACTGGTAGTTGCCGATCTTCTGCAGGCCCCTGGCGAGCTGGTAGATGGCGTTGTCCGGCCGGGGCAGCGAGCTGTGGCCGCCCTTGTTGGTGACGAGCAATTGATAGTCGCCATAGAGCTTCTCGGTGGCGCCCAGCTCGAACACCTGCGGCACGCCTTTTTCCGACACGACCGATGCGCCGTCGTGGTTGAGCACGAACTCGGCATCGACCAGCGCACGATGATTCTTCAGCAGCCAGTCGACGCCGTTGCAGCAGCCGCCCTCCTCGTCTGCGGTCAGCGCAAGGATGATGTCGCGATCCGGAGAAAAGCCCTCCTGCTTCAGGCGCAGCAGCGTCGTCACCATGATGGCGTCGCCGTCCTTCATGTCCTGCGTGCCGCGGCCGTAGAAGAAGCCGTCCTTCTCCCCGAGCCTGAACGGATCGGTGGTCCAGTCCTCGCGCCGCGCTTCGACGACGTCGAGATGCCCGATCAGCAGCACCGGCTTGCGCTTGCCCGTGCCGCGCAGACGCACGACCAGGTTCTTCTTGCGATCGTTCGGCCCGCCGACGAACACGTCGCTGGCGGGGAAGCCCGCAGCGCGGAAGCGCTGCGCCATGGCCTCGGCTGCGGCGGTGACGCTGCCCACCGAATCGGTAGTGTTGATCTCGATCAGCTGCTTGAGGACGTCGTGGGCGAGAGCATCCGCCGCCTTCTCGGCGGCGGTGTCCGGGCTCATGGCCGCGGGTGCGGCCCAGGGGGCGAGCGCGGCGAGCAGCGCGGCAGGCAGCCGCAGGTGAGCGCGTGCCGTCACGGCTGGGCCCCCGCCGCACGCTTCATGGCCATGCCGGTCGGCTCGATCACCAGCATGCGGAACGTTCCGGGCAGGATCGCCGGCCGCGGATGCGGGCGCTCGGGCGTCGCCGGCGGTGGCGCGCCGAAGTCCACGGTCACCGTATAGATCCGGTGGGTGCGCTCATCGAGCGCCATGGTGCGTGCGCCGCGCTGCGTGGTGAGCGACTGTGCGACCTCGGGGGCGCCCGAGGACTTCACGTCCACTGCGGTCAGCACTCCCTCGCCGCAGGAGGCGAACGCCAGGCCCACGCCCGGGTCGTACTTGGCAGCATCGACGCCTTCACCGATGGGCGCGGTGCCGAGTACCCGGCCGGAAGTGGCATCCACGACCGCCATGACCTTGTTGTCACAGCCGGCGAACAGCCGCTTCCCTGCCACATCGAGCGCGAGCGCCGACGGCTCCTCACAACCGGCGATGGGCCACACCGCGGAGACCTTGAGCTGCTGCGGGTCGATTACGGCGATGCTGTTCTTGTCCTCGAGGTTCACGTACACGTGGCCCTTGCCGTCGGAGACTGCGAACTCCGGCTTCGCATCGAGAGCGATGGTGCCGACCACTGCATCCGTCTTCGCATCGACCGCGGTGGCGTTGCGGCCGCGCCCGTTGAAGCTGAACACGCGATGGCTGGGCTCGTCGTAGACGATGGCGTCGGGGTTCTCACCGGTGGTCTTGATCTCCTTCAGCCGTCCAAGCGTCTTGAGGTCGAAGACCACGATGGTGTTGGTGCGCCCGGCGCTGATGTACCCACGACCGAGGTCGGGGGCGAGCGCCGTGCCGTGCACGCCCGGGGTGTCGGGGATGGTGCCGGCAGGCGTCAGGCGCTCGGTGTCCACGACCTGCACCTGGTTGCCGTGCGCGATGAACAGGCGATGCCCGCCCTGCTCGAAGGTGAGGTAGTCCCAGCCGTCATCTCCGGGCAGCTTCACTTCATGGGCGAGGTGGTATTGGGGCCGCGGCGCGGCCTGCGCGCCGGCAGCCAGCACCAGCGCGCCGGCGGCGGCCAGCCATGCGCACGCCGCGGGACGCAGGAATCCACGTTTCATAGATCGCTCCTCTATTTTGTTGAGCAACGCGTCAGGGAATGACCCGCGCGCACAGGTCCAGCAGCGGTCCGGGCAGGAGCCCGAGCACCAGCACCGCGACGGCGTTCACGCCGAGGGTGAGGCGCACTCCGAACTCGCGGACCGGAGGGGACGGCTGTGCCGCAGGCTCATCGAAGTACATCAACTTGACCACGCGCAGGTAGTAATACACGCCCACCACCGACATGGCGGCCGCGAGGATCACCAGCCACAGATGGTGCGTCTCCCACAAAGCCTGGAAGATGCGCAGCTTGGCCCAGAAGCCGATGAAGGGCGGCACGCCGGCGGTGGAGAACATCAGCACCATCATGGCCCCGGCGAGCAGCGGATCGCGCCGGTACAGCCCCTTGTAGTCATCGAGACGGTCGGCCTCGAAGCCCTTGGAGCTGGCGAGCAGGATCACGCCGAAGGAGCCGAGCGCCACCAGCACGTACGCCAGCGTGTAGTAGAGCGCGGCGGCGTAGCCGTCGGGGGTGCCGGCGACGAAGCCCAGCACGATGAAGCCGACGTTGGCGATGGCCGAATACGCGAGCAGGCGCTTGAGATTGGTCTGCACCAGCGCCACGACGTTGCCGACAATGAGCGTGAGCACCGCGAGCGCGGCCAGCATCTGCGTCCACGCGGCCTCGGTGCCGGGCAGTCCCTGCGCCAGCAGGCGCAGGGCGAGCGCGAAGTAAGCGATCTTGGGCGCGGTGCCAATGAACAGCGTGACGCTGGTCGGAGCGCCCTCGTAGACGTCCGGCAGCCACATGTGAAACGGCACCGCGCCGAGCTTGAAGGCCACCGCCACCACAATGAAGGTGAGCCCGAGGATCACGCCCGGGCTCGGTGGGGCGTGCAGCCGCACGGCAATCTCCCCGAGATCGAGCGCGCCGGTGAGTCCGTAGATCAGCGACATGCCGTACAGCAGCGTCCCGGAAGCGATCGCCCCCAGGACGAAATACTTCATTGCCGACTCGGCGCTCACCCCCGAGTCGCGATCGAATGCCACCATGGCGTAAACCGACAGCGCGAGCAGCTCCACCCCGAGGTACACGGTCAGCAGGCTGTTGGCGGAAATCAGCACGAAGATGCCGAGCAGCGCCGTGAGAGCGAGCACGTAGTACTCGCCGCGCAGGATGTTGCGGTTCTCGAGGTACTGGCGCGAATACAGCAGCGCCACCGCCACGCACAGGAAGCCGGCCAGCTTCAGCGCGAAGCTCAGCTCATCGGCGACGTACATACCATCGAACAGCAGCGTGCGGTGCGGCACGTAGCCATACAGCACGGTGAGCGCCGCGCCGACGGCGAGCGCCAGCAAGCTGAGCGTGGCGGTGAGGCCGCGGCGCTTGTCGCCGGCGAACACGTCCACCATGAGAATGAGGCAGACGGCGAAGGCCAGCCAGATCTCGGCGATGGCGGGAGCGATGCTGGAGGCGGCTACTGGAGTCAGCGACATGGGAGGCAGGTGCTTGCGGTTACAGTTTCGTGGCGACGGCCTGGCTCACCAGGTGATGAATGGTGGGCTGCATCACCTTGAGCAGCGGCGCCGGCCACACCCCGATCAGCAGTACCGCGAGCGCCAGCGCTCCCAGCACGATGAACTCGCGGCCGTTGACGTCCTTGAGCGCGGCGACCCGCGGGCTGGTGACCGGACCGAATACCACACGCTTCACCAGCCACAGCGTGTAGGCGGCTCCGAGGATCAGCGTCACTGCCGCGAGCGCCGAGTACCAGAAGCTCGCGCGGAAGCTGGCGATGATCACCAGGAACTCGCCGACGAAGCCGGAGGTGCCGGGCAGCCCGGAGTTGGCCAGTGCGAACAGCACCATGAAGGTCGCGAACATCGGCATGGTGTTGACCACGCCGCCGTAGTCGGCAATCTGACGGCTGTGCAGGCGGTCGTAGAGCACGCCGACGCACAGGAAAAGCGCTCCGGAGATCAGCCCGTGGGACACCATCTGTACCATCGCGCCGTCGAGGCCCATACCGGCGCCGCGCACACTGCCGGTGCTGCGCACGATCTCATAGATGACGAACGCGCCGAGTGTCACGAACCCCATGTGCGCGATGGAGGAGTAGGCGATGAGCTTCTTCATGTCCTGCTGCACCAGGGCGACGAAGCCGATGTAGATGACCGCGATCAGCGACAGCGCAATCACCAGCAGGTCGAGCTCGCGGCTCGCATCGGGCGCGACGGGCAGGCTGAAGCGCAGGAACCCGTAGCCGCCCATCTTCAGCATGATGGCCGCGAGGATCACCGAGCCGCCGGTGGGCGCCTCGACGTGCGCGTCCGGCAGCCAGGTGTGCACCGGCCACATCGGCACCTTTACCGCAAAGGCGAGCAGGAACGCGACGAAGATCCAGCGCTGCTCGCCGAGCGTCAGCGGCAGCGCCTGCAGGGCGGCGATCGAATAGCTGCCGGACTTCACGTACATGTAGATCAGCGCCACCAGCATGAACACCGAGCCGAGGAAGGTGTACAGGAAGAACTTGAGGGTGGCGTATACGCGCCGCGGACCGCCCCAGATGCCGATGATGAGGAACATCGGGATCAGCATCGCTTCCCAGAAGAAGTAGAACAGCAGCGCATCGGTAGCGGCGAACACCCCGATCATCAGCCCTTCCATGATGAGGAAGGCGGCGTAGTACTGCGCCGGGCGCGTCTCGATCACGGTCCAGCCGGCGATGACCACCGGCACCGTCATGAACGCCGTGAGTACGATCAGGGGCAGTGAAATTCCGTCCACGCCGAGCGCGTAGTACGCGTGGAAGCGCGGTATCCACGGCAGCGTTTCGATGAATTGCGGCGCCGCCGTGGTGGTGTTGAAGTGCGTCCACAGCGGCACCGTCAAAGCCAGGGTCGCGAGCGAGGCGGCGAGCGCCAGCCAGCGCCCCGCGACGATGTTGCGGTCGCCGAGCAGCAGCACCAGCACGCCCGCGCCGATGGGTAGCCAGATCACGGTTGAGAGCAGAGCATGCATGCGCGTGTACTCAGCCGCGGGCGTGGGTCAGGAACCAGCCGAGCAGCAGCGCCAGACCGATCCACATCCAGAAGGCGTAGGAGTAGAGGTAGCCGCTCTGCACGCGGCGCAACAGGCCGCCGAGCCGGGTCACTTCGCCGGCGGTGCCGTTGACTAGCACGCCATCGATGAGCACCTGATCGCCCCCCTTCCACAGTCCGAGCCCGATCAGGCGGGTAAGTGCCGCGACGACGTTATCGTTGAACCAGTCGAAGTAGTACTTCTGCGTGAGGACCTTGTACAGCAGGGGTAGGCGCGCCGCCGCCCGGTCGGCCCACGCCGGGCGACGCAGGAAGAACAGCCAGGCGGTGACGGCACCGGCCAGCGCCAGCAGGAATGGTGGGGCGGCGAGACCATGCAACGCGAACTGCACGGGACCCGCGAAGT
>Ga0123355_10003061_pt1 | contig 23815 bp, 11 predicted proteins | sample TergutEmb28metaG_3_FD_89872 | JGI IMG/M metagenome (GOLD analysis project Ga0123355, IMG submission 89872) | Embiratermes neotenicus P1 segment gut microbial communities from Petit-Saut dam, French Guiana - Emb289 P1 | ecosystem: Host-associated > Arthropoda: Insects > Digestive system > Gut ... | reverse complement strand
TACGAATAAAGGGAAAAAGTGGGAATTACGAAATTCTATATGGATTTTGTGGTCGTTTACATTACTGCTGGCATGCGTGGGGTTTTTCTGGATTGGAGGACGCACCGGTAGGAGGAGATGGATAGTTTTTGGCTTAGTGTATCTTGTGACCAATTTTGGATTAATATATGTAGCACAGGCGTTTGAAGATATAAACAGTGTTGTACACGGCACGATTTCTGCTGTTATTTATATATCGTGGATGATTGCCATTGTACATGCATTTTTATCACGTAAAGAATATTTAATTCGACGTGAAGCAGTGTTAGAATTAAAAAATTCTACGAGAGATGCATATCGTGATTCAATAAGAAAGGATTATCTTGGTAGTGGCGGAAAGCCTGCCATTCATGCTTCAGGACCAATGGCGAATAATTCATCCAGGCAAAACACTCTTGTTAATCAGCATGTGCCGATAGCACAAAAGATTAATCTAAATATTGCATCTGAGCAAGAATTGTCAAATTTACCCGGCGTTGGTGTGGCTCTTGCCAAAAGGGCACTCGAATTACGGTCACAAATCGGAGGGTTTGTATCGGTACAAGACTTTCATCAACGATTAGGTTTGATGCCTCACTTTGCAGTTCAAATAGAAAAGATGGCATTTGTTGACTCAAGTGTTTTGCAAGAAGCTCAACCATCACCGGAAGCAACGGGACGGGTGATTGATATTTAATGCAAATTCAAATCTATAGATTGCTGGAGCGCACTAAAATGGCAGGTCCCGGCTGGCGTTTCTGCATATGGGTTCAAGGCTGTAGCAGACAATGTAAAGGATGTATGGCAAAAGATACTTGGTCGCACACAGGCGGAGTAGCAATGGATATTGAAGATGTCTTTGATGCAGTTATTGCAACATCGGACATTGAAGGCGTTACTTTTTTAGGTGGAGAACCCTTTGAGCAATCGGAAGAAGTATCTGCTATTGCCAAGAAATTACATAGCACAGGTCTTTCAATAGTAACATTCACAGGATTCACATATGATGAACTGACATCTGCAGACAACCCTGCATATATCCGGCTGCTGGAGGCAACGGATCTATTAATTGATGGTTCGTTTATGCATGATAAATTCGACTTGAGTCGCCCATGGGTAGGATCATCTAATCAACGTTATAACTTTTTAACGGATCGATATAACGAAAGAGATATAGCAGATATTAGCAATCAAATTGAAATTCGCATTGCACCCAACGGAAAAACGCTGATTAATGGAATGGGTGATTTTTCAAAAATTGAAACTCTATTAAAACAGAGGAGAAAGTAATGAAGAGAAAACAAACGGCACAGGAAAGATTGGGTGGGTTGCTAAAAGCCCGCTTCCCTTTTATCTACATACCGACATGGGAAGAAGACCGTGCTACGCAAATGGTACGTGACGTTGTAACTAATCCTGATATTATTAAGACGGTGCGCAAAGTTTTTATCTGGACACAAACTACAGGATGGACGGATGAAGAGGGGAAGCAAACTAAGTCAACAACTGATCCTATAGCTGCTATCGGATTTATTCAAACAGCAAATGAGAATGCCGTTTTTATACTCAAGGATTTTCATGTGTACTTTGGGGTGAAAAACCGTCCTGTGGAGTATGGGGTTGTTCGCAAGTTGCGAGATACTATACACACCTTAAAAAATGGGGCAATGAGAAAGAATGTAATATTCATATCGCCTGAACTATTGTTGCCTGATGATATGCAAAAAGAAATCTCTGTATTTGAATTTCCGCTACCAACAGTTGGAGAAATAAAAGAAAAGCTAAATGAAATGCTTTCTACCAACATTGCGGTTGAAAATCGTTTGTCGGAAGAAGACAAAGAGATACTTTCCAAGGCGGCACTAGGTTTGACGTTGCAGGAAACGGAAAACGCTTTTGCTCGCGCAATGGTTGAAAATGGAAAGATATGTATTGACGATATCGATATAATTTTTGATGAGAAAAATCAAGTTATTCGCAAAACAGGCATTTTAGAATTTGTGAATAGTGACTTAAGTATTGACGATATCGGTGGATTGGAAAATTTGAAGCGTTGGTTGCAAAAACGCAACAATACATGGTTGGATTCTGCGAAAAAATATAATGTTCCTGCGCCGAAAGGCGTTTTGATTACCGGTGTACCCGGTTGTGGAAAAAGCTTGACAGCTAAGGCCATGAGTGCAATCTGGCACCTTCCTCTCTTGAAATTAGACATGGGAAAAATTTTCAGTGGCGTAGTTGGAAGTTCGGAAGAAAATATACGTCGCGCACTTCGCACTGCCGAAGCAGTTTCTCCATCAATCTTATGGGTGGACGAAATCGAAAAGGGTCTGTCCGGGCATGCCGGCTCAGGAGACAGTGGTACAGGCTCTCGTGTTTTTGGAACGTTTTTAACATGGATGCAGGATAAAACCGCTCCGGTGTTCGTTATAGCTACAGCAAATAACATTTCCGGACTGCCACCGGAACTACTTCGTAAAGGGCGTTTTGACGAGATATTTTTTGTTGACCTACCAACGCAACATGAACGCGTTGAAATATTCAGAGTGCATCTGAAAAAACGCTTGACGCATTCTGAAGTTGCAGAAAAAATCATAATTGACGGTGAAATCATTCCCGATTTGTTGGATCAATTGGCAGATATAACTGAGGGTTTTTCCGGTGCAGAAATTGAACAAATTGTTATTTCTGCACTTTATGAAGCACTATTCAAAAATAGTGCACTTGAAACTTACGACTTAAAAGATATTACTGCCAATATGATTCCGCTCTCAGTAACCCAAAGTGAACAAATTAAAAGATTGCGTGAGTGGGCAAATGTTAGAGCAGTTGCAGCCACAGCTAAAGATGATTTGGTCGACTACTCAGCACAAGCAGTTAGTCTTGATGACGACATAAACAGTAGTCGCGGTGGACGAACAATTGATTTTTGAAGAATTTAGAAAGGGATGGTCATATACAATGTCAGTATCGCTTATTCTTTTTCCGTTAGCACTTGCATTTGGAGCAAGTGTCGGTACAGTCGCTATATCTACCACTGCCGCAGCTGTGGCAGTGACAGGCTCAAAAGCTGTGCTTGCTGTTGCAGCAGAGGCTCATCTTCGTCACTTAAACCATCTTAAGAAACTCTATATGGAAAGTCAAAATGAAGCACTGCCACCAATAGAAACCATTTTTGTTGATGGTTCAATTTTAGAGAAAACGATGATAGAACACGGCCTTTCGGTTTCTGTTTTATCTGGCAACCAAATAATTTGCCAACTAGGAGAGGTGTATCTTGACTACTCTCGCCAAACTGCGGAAGAGCCGTTTAAGTTGACAATTTCCGGATTACAAAAAGTTGATGAGTTTTTCAATGAGTTGGAGTGCTTTGAGCGTGAGTATAAACAAAATGTGCAGTCATATACGTATAATCGATTGATAGATAATTTAAGTGAAAACAACATGAAGGTTGCAGAAGAAGTTCTGCTTGATGACAACTCGATTATGCTGACTATTGACATATAGTACTATCAGTAGAGAACGAAAAAGTGCAAAATATACAGGCGGCAATACCCATCCTGATACTGAATTGAGGTGCTGGGGACAGATGCAAACCTACGAAAAACTAGAAAAAACCGCAAAAGATTGCGGTTTTACACATTATGCGAAATTAGACATTTCAACACTTGAGTTTATGCAAGAAGTTCGTGATATGTGTAATGCTGAGCAATGTAAAAACTACGACAAATCGTGGTCATGTCCCCCTGCGTGTGCGCCTCTTGAAGAAATACGCGAGAGAGCCAAAGGTTATACAAGTGGCATTCTTGTCCAAACTGTCGGAACAATTGAGGACAGCTTAGATTGGGATGGCATGATGGTAGTTGGAGCACATCATAAAGAGAATTTCGGTAAAATGAAAGACAAACTCAATGCAGAGAATGCACAGTTTCTAGCAATGGGTGCAGGAAAGTGTCAAATATGCGACAGCTGTACATATCCAAATGAGCCGTGTCGCGCGCCGAGTAAGATGGAAGTATCAATGGAAGCCAGCGGGTTGCTTGTCAGCAAGGTCTGCACAGACAATGGAATTGAATATAATTATGGAGCGGACAGCATAGCATTCACATCATGCTTTTTGGTGTGACTAGCAACTTAAGTTGCAACTATGTAGAAAAGGGGTATAATGTTTATATAAACAACAAGAGGGGGGTCGTGTTATGGATAGAAACATAGCTGAAGCAGGCGTAAATAATGCAATGCTTAAAGACACAAATATACCACGCCCTCGTCTTGACAGAATATTTGACCGAGCAACAAAAAGCACGCTGGTATATGTTGTTGCAGGTGCAGGATATGGCAAAACCAGAGCGGTTCGTCAGTATATCCAAAGCCAACAAGAGGAAGCGGTTGTCCGGTGGATTCAGCTGACAGAAGGTGACAATGTTGTTTCTAGATATTGGGATAATTATATACATGTTGTGCAGGCGGACAACCCCGAACTAGCTGAGAAATTGCGCAATCTGGGATTTCCGGAAACAGCGACGCAGTTCAATCAGTTCACAGGTATTCTTAAGAGATACGAGCACCGTTCTCACAAAGCGTTTCTCATATTAGACGATTTTCACCTGATACATTCGGAAAGTGCTTTGCGCTTTGCGGAGCGTTGCGCCCACTTAAAGGTGCCGGGCTCGTGTGTCATAATAATGTCTAGAAAGCAGCCTGATATTAACACAACATCACTATTCACAAATGAAAGTGCAAGCATCATAACCGAAGATGAACTGTGCTTTACTGCTGACGAAATTGCCACATATTTGGAAACATGTGGCACACCTGTTTCGGGAAGAGATATACCTAAGATATTTAAGGCGACAAAAGGCTGGGCTCTTGCTATCAGCCTTCTTTCGTTGATTCTTAAGAGAGCCACAGGCAATCTTGACTACACTCTAAAGTCAATGAAGCAGAACATTTTCAAGATAATGGAAACAGAGGCGTGGAATGATTTCCCTGAAAGCACTCAGAAAATGTTGGCAGGAGTGCCATTGCTATCCGACCTGCCTGTAGCCCCTCTCCGTGAGGTTTTTGAAGATGCGTCTATTATAGAAAGCACACCGCAGCTCTCATCATTTGTGTGGTTCGACAGCTTTGCGGATGATTATAGAATTCACCCGCTCTATTTAGAGTTTTTGCAGAAAAAGCAACATATTTTAACAGAAGGCGAAAGAACTCAAATGTATAAGCAAGCTGTTAAGTGGTGTGACGAAAATGACTTTTCAACAGGTGCAATGAGCTACCATGCGAAACTACACAATTATGAAGAGATGATAAGGCTTTTCTTTTCGTTTCCTTTCAAAATGTCCCAAGATAAATGCGAGTACTTTTTGGAAATTCTAAAGGGCATTGAAACCGGAGAAAACTTCACACTGCAGTGGCTAAAAGTAGAATTTATTCCACTACTTCTTATAGGTGTGGGGAAATATGAAGAGGCGAAGAAGTATGCACATGAAGTTATAACAAAGTGGGAGGGCTCTAACTCGCCCACTGCACCTGTTTTTCTTTACTCGGCGTATAGTAATTTGGCATGTGTAGATATGTACCTTTGCATTTCTACTCACATGTATAGAGCTCCTGAGTATTTAGCAAAAGCTGTCGAGTACTACAAATCGACGAATATGCCAAAGCATGATGATAATGAACCATTTTTCATCACCCATGTGCGATCTTTTGCAACCCTAGTTGGCGAAGGTGCTGAAATCGAAGATTTCGATCGCTTCTTAGAAGCGTCGAAAGAAACTGCGGCGTATATAGCACAAACATCACACCATATGTATCATGGTTATGACGACCTTGTTGCATGTGAAATTGCGTTTTTTAAGAATGATCTGGACGTAGCAAAAATCCATGCAAACAAGACTGTACAAAAAGCGCGCGAAAAGAGCCAATATAGCATAGCAATGGTTGCGACAGGGTACTTACTACGCATTGCCACATATGAGGGGGATGCAATCAAGGCAAAAAACATTCTTAAGCAACTTGGGGATTATCTGGATATCCCGCAACTTTGGAACGCACAATTATTATATGATTTATACACGGGATTATTTTATGCAAACCTCAGGCTTCCGGAATTAGTTCCGCAATGGCTTTCTGCAAATGACCTGGAAACAGTGGAGGAAACTCGCATACCCATTAGAGAGTTAATTGTTGGTGCGAAATGCCATGTGGCAGCGAAGAAGTACGAATGGGCAGTGACGTTTCTGTGTAACTCATATCCGCGAGCGCCTCACGAGCGTTTTGTGTTTGGCGAACTGTCCCTTACAATATCTCTCGCTGCTGCGCGCTTTAATGCCGGCGACATAGAGGGAGCTATGAAAGATTTTGAAAAAGCATATAACTTGTCATATGACGGAGTTTTTTGTATGCATTTCATTGAACATGGAAAAGAGATGTGCGCGCTGGTTAATGAAGCGTTAAAGCGTCCAAACCATAGTATTCCAAAAGAATGGCTCAAAGTGATTGGTCGCAGAGCTGCTGTGTTCGTGAAAAAAGCCACTGTTGTAGCAAACGCTATAAGAATCAAAGAGAATGTCAATGAAGCGATTAACCTAACAGAAAGAGAAAAGGAAATATTAGTCGATCTATATCACGGCTTATCGAGAGATGAGATAGCGCTACATAGATACTTGTCGGTGAACACGGTTAAGAAAATATTGCAATCTATATATATCAAATTAGATGCCGGCAACAATGTTGATGCCGTCCGCATTGCGCTGGAGAAGAAGTTGCTGTAACTTCGCTAAGATTTCCCCCGCCTCTAGACTTGCGTAGGCGGTGGGTACAATTTTTATCAACAAGCGGTGAGCAAAATCTCCCGCTTCGTTGAAACGCTTGATTTAATGTCGCGCTCGGCGCGAGAACTATGATCTCTTGTTTTAGATCCAACAAAAACCCAATGTGGTTGACATAACCACGCAAGTATTTAGATAAAAAGGAGATTCTTCATGTGACAGGTGTCTTAATGAAGAATCTTTGTGTGTTATTAACAATAATTATGATATTTTTTTGGTACATTTTTTCTACATTTAAAGCCATTATTTTATTGACTATTGACATCTTTTTCTGTACGCTTAGAAAGGAGAAAAATCTAGACTAAAATCATCTCAAATTTTGGAGGAAGGACCCTCCTTATTCATGGTTATTCTACTCTATCAGTGCTCAGCAGAAGGAAATGGTCATTAATTATGATAAAAAATAAAAGGCAAACCATTTTCTTTATCGCAGTTACAATAGCAATGCTTGTAATGATTTGGTTTGGGATAACGAGTCACATTGATTTTGGAATAAACCAGCAGGACGGCGTGACATTCCCCTCCGGAAGAGTTATAGAAGTCTTGGATGACCAGACAGGATATAATGATGTCGGGGCTCGCATGGGGCGACAAGAGCTACTCGTACGACTGACTTCAGGCCCACGTAGAGGCGACATAGTAGAAGTTCAAAACATGCTCTTTCCAATAGAACAAGCTGTTTATGCTCGAACAGGTGACAGTATTGTTGTCTACTTTGAGCAGGCGCCGGGAGCTCCTGACTATCAATATTTTGCAAGAGTTCAGAGCCATCATAGAGCACCGGCGATATACACAATTATCCTTATGTTCTTCGGTTTACTTGCTCTGGTTTTTGGCAAAACAGGCTTAAAGTCAGCATTTAGCTTAATTTTTACATTTGTTGTTATCATTTTCCTGCTACTTCCTTTAATAGTAAGTGGCGCCCCACCCGCACTACTAACAATAGTCCTCTCGATTTGCATAGTTGTGGTTTCTTTGATTGCAATCATGGGCTTTGAAAAGAAAACATATGTTAGTATTGCCGGAACCATAATAGGGATTGCATGCTACTGTTTATTCTATTTAATGATAGGAGCAGCACTGCGAATAACAGGGTTTAACATACAACAGATAGACACCCTTATGGTCATTGGATTTACCTTAAGATTAGATGAATTACTCTTTTGCGCAATATTGATTGCTTCGTTAGGCGCACTAATGGATGTTTCAGTTTCCCTTGCCTCTGTTATAGCGGAACTAAGCGAAACAAACCCCAAGAGCGACGTCAAATCTTTGTTCAACTCAGGAATGAAAATTGGTCGAGATATAATAGCGTCTTCATCTAATACACTAATATTAGCGTTTACCGGAACATTTCTAATAACTCTGATTTTTTTCCGCACACACAGCTTCCAATATAATATGGTAATGAATCGTGTGGATATAGGAATCGAGGTTTTGCGCGCAATATCTGCTTCTGCAGCAATGATAGTATGTGCACCCGCCACAGCGTTAATAGGGTCACGAGCGTATGCCTCACTAAAAGCAAATAATACGAAAAAGGCAAAGAACAGATAATATCATTTCGCTCTTTATCTGCAACTATAATGAGGGTTAAGTTGTAGCTAAGATAAATAAATTTACCATGGAGGAAAGTAAATTGAGAGTTTTCAACAAACGTTCAAAGCGAATCTCTGCCCTATTGCTTGCTATTGTCATGCTCATCAGCTTGACAACAATAGCGCTTGCAAATGCACCTGAAGGTGCAGAAGTGCAGACACAAGAAGCATTGACACAAGTTGCAGGAAGCAACTACAGAAACCTCACGCTCAACCCCGGAGCATCTAATGAGGAAATGCGTTTTACCTGGCACTCAGGATCGCCGACGGGCAGTATTAGAATTACCGGTCCAAACGGCTATGACGAAACGCTTACTTCAGAGAACCCCAGACAAGTAGAAGTTCATGAAGGAACCGGTGCTATGGGTGCAGATGGAAATGTTATTCCATCACGTCCCGGATATGTATATTATTTACATCAAGTTGCGGTTTATGATCTTGAACTTAACGCTCAATATACATATGTAGTACAATGGAGCGGTGGTGAATCTTCAGAAAAAACATTCCGTACAGGTGGTAGTGACTCTTTCCGCTTCCTGGTAGCCGGTGACCCGCAAATTGGTGTAGGTCTTCAAGCGCTGGGCGTAGATGGAGCAGGCTGGGCAAATACACTTAATGTGGCAACCAGCAACTTCCCGGGTGCGGAATTTGTTGTATCTGTAGGAGATCAAATACAAACAACAAATGTAAATGTTGATGTGTCACAGCAACGACATGACCAAATGTTCTCTCCTTCACAGCTGCAATCTCTTCCATTACTTGCTGTAGTTGGTAACCATGATGGCGTTGGTCCGGGTAACTCCAACCACAGACTCTGGCCGTTCCACTACAATATCCCTGCACCTGATGCAGCCGGAGAAACATATAATAATGTGCGCAGATTTGGGACAGGACTTTATACTCAGTTTGACTACTATGTACGCTGGGGTAATGTGTTCTTTTTAGTTCTTGACTCGAACAGCCGACTAACTATGGATGATAGATTCGCCTTTTTTGAAGCAGCGCTTGAGGCTAATTCTGATGTTGATTGGATAGTCGCGACAATCCATCACTCTCCTTATTCAGTATACAGAGCGTCAGGAGACAGTGCGAAAGTTCAAATTATTAATAACTGGATTGAACCTTTTGAAAAACTTGGCGTCGATGTGGTTCTAAGTGGTCACTGTCATGTATATAGCCGTACTCATCAAATGCTTGAGAGTCGGCCTCAATTGGATCAAACCTGGCTCGACTCAAGTGCAACTGTTTCTAGTGAAACAACAAACGCAGTTATGGATCCAACAGGTATCGTATATTTAGCTCTCAATTCCGGTTCAGGCAGTGGATACTACAACGCACTTGGTATGCCGCGTTCATATATTGCTGCTCACAACCAAAACTTCCGTCCTAACTTTACTGTTGTTGATGTTACTCCTGAGTTATTCTCTCTAGCGACATATCAGGTAAATGATGACGGAACATACTCAATGGTTGACATATATACTATTGTTCGCTCAGACAATGGTGAAGTACCCGCAGGCATAGACTTCTTGCCTCAAATGTATGCATATCAAACATTCGCAGGCTTTACGCAACCGGCTGCAGTAAGATATGTTGAAAGTGGTGTACCTGCCACAGCTGAAGGACTTGGTTTGCCTCTAGAAGTTTATGTTGAAACAAATCTAGTTAACCTCACAGGAAATCTCGCAACAATGCGTGACGGCGGACCTGTATATCGTCCTTTCCGTGTAGATGTAGATTGGGATGTAGCAGGGTCAGATTATGATCCGTCATATACAGGCGCACAAGAATTTGTGGTGACAGGAACCGTTGCAGAATTACCACAAGGTGTTGTTAATACACAAGATTTGCCATTGACAGTTAGTATAGATGTATATGTAATGTACTACGGTCAAGCCCCACCTCCACCTCCTACGATTCGTGATGCTAACTTAGGTAATGCAGGTGAATTCTTCAGGCTTGAAGGCGTAGTAGTGGCTGTTGAGCCTACAGGTGACAATAGAGTAATGATCCAAGACTCTACAGATGAGTTTGGCGGAATCATTGTTAATGCGGCAGGTAGCGGAATTGCTGCTCATCTGGGACAATGGGTTGTTGTTGAAGGAACAAGAGGACTTCAATGGGGTCAACCTGCAATTGCAGCCGGCACCAATGCGTGGCTATCAGAAGATCAAACTCGTGACACCTTTGATCCTGTCGAGCTCACAATGGAAGATTTAGCAGAAACAGTTCCGTCAAGATGGAACTCTATGATTATATCGTTGGAAACAACTCTCCTTGAACGTTCTTCACATGGTGGAAATATCCACAGTATTGCAGGTGGTATGACACTTCAAGCTGTTCTTCCTGCATATATCCAAAATGGAAGCACTATCTTCATGGATCGCGCTGTTGTACACTGGCGTGGCGACCTATATGCTAATAGACTTCACGTTGACTTCCAAGTTGGCGGTACAGTAACTCTTGTTGGTGAAGAGCCACCACCTCCTCCTCCGGGTCCAATAGCAGAGTGGACATGGGTGGCATTTGGTCCAACACCACCGGAATTTGTTGATAACACTACTGTAGACCATGTGCTTCCAACAGATGGTGAGGCTGTAGCACCACTACAGTTCCTTGTAGATGGAGCACCTCGTATGCTGGGCTGGACTGCAGGCTCTCCAACCGTAAGAACTGATGATGACAGCACTTTTGGCGGACTCAATGACCTTGATCCAAACTCAGCGTGGTGGCAGGTTGCAGTTTCTACAGAAAATCGTACAGGCATCACCATGAGCTTCGAAATGCGTTCTGACGGTGGAGCCAACTCAGGACCTCGTGACTTCCGTATACAGTTTAGTACTGATGGCGGAACAACTTGGACAGATGCAAACACTCCGGCAGTAATAGCCATGAGTGGATTCTGGGATGGCTTTGACGCGACATTCCCTGAAGCAGCAAATGACCAAGAAAGACTATATATTCGTTGGCTACAAGACTCGAACGTTGGTGTCGGCGGCGAAATACATGCCGGAGGGCCAACGGCAGGCAGAAGCTCTTTACGTAATATAGTTGTTCGCTCTACAGCAGAAGATGACGGTCCACATGATGGTGTTCGTGTTGACATCTTAGCATTCAACGATTTCCACGGACGCGTTGATCCACCTGCTCGTACATTCGTTGGCGGTGAGCCAGGCGCAGCACGCTGGGCAGCTTATGCTGAGTGGTTACGTCAAGAAAATCCAAATCCCGACAATGTACTTATCTTTGGTGCAGGTGATGACTTCCACGGTGGCGCAGCCTCCAACCTAAGTATAATCCAAGGCACAAACGTAGCCCGAGTCTTTGAAAATGTTGGCGTTAGCCATATTGCACTGGGTAACCACGAGTTCAGCTTTGGACAAGAGCGCACCTATACACTTGGACAAGATTATGACTTCTACTTTATGTCAGCATGCTTCTTCTATGCAGAAGGTCAGCCTAATGCAGGTCAACGTCCTGCTTTTGCAAAGCCATATGATGTTATTGAATTTGAAGATGGTGTTGTATTAGGTATATTCGGACTATCGAATCCAAATATGAGAGGCTTAGTATCCGGCGGATTGCCAAACTTTGACATCCGTATGCCGGGTCCGGGTCAACCTCAAGAGTATAGTGAAGCTATCCATGACATTATTGCTCTTCTACGCGACTACTATGAAGTAGACGCAGTTGTTGGACTTACTCACATTGGCGGAAACCATGCAACCATGAACTATCTAGCTGACTACTTTGATGTGGACGCTCTCATAGGCGGACACTCTCATGGTCGTATCAACCGCGAGCGCAATGGTGTTCCGATTATTGAGTCAGGTCAACACGGCAACACATTTGGGCGCATATCTTTCTACTTCAATGATGACAATGAGCTAGTTGATGCAACAGGCTGGCTTACTCCTGTAAATGCAATTCGCGACTTCGGACGTGCTGCTGCTGATCAGGACTATGGTTTAACCGTTGCAAGAACAACAGCCGGATTTGCAACTGAGCAAGACAATCTTGATGCATTCGAAACTGTACGCTGGCGCTTTGACGAAGTACATGCCATTGTTGAATACTGGGAAGCAATAGCATCACAAGTACTTGACGTAAATGCAGGTCCTATTGGCGTATACTTCGGCGACAGAACTGGTCGCGACACATGGATAACTCGCTTACTTGTTGACTATGTAAATAGAGCAACAGGTGAAGATAATTGGGTTGCAGTCACAAATACAGGCGGATGGAGAAATACAGGACTATGGCCACGTGACGCTGATGATGGCGCAACAATGCGTGATTTCCAAGTTACAATGCCATTTAACAACATTATTCTACTATTCGAAATGCTTGGTAGCGACCTTATCACACTTATCAATCGCGATCGCGCAGGCATGATGGGATCATACAATACAGGTGTACATCTTGTGGGCGACACATGGTACATTACAGCAACTAACCAACCTATCACTGAAAACGGTGTATACAACGTAATTGGCTCTAACTTCGTATGGAATGCAAGAGGAGCCAATGGTGGTGACGGATTCCCATGGCCGGGCAACGCATTCGGTGACGAAATGGGCATGACATTCCTCAGCTATCCACGCGCTCTAATGTGGGATGGCACAGAAGTAGAGTTTAACAATGACTTTACTCGTTCATCTGCTGACTGGGAGTCAATTGGCCTGGTTAACCTACGTTACGCATTGTTTGCAGAAACACAATGGCGTTCAGAGAATACAAACTGGTCAGCTGGATTGACTGTTTCAGCTACTGAAAGCGGAAGTGCTGTTATTACAGGACCGTTTGCACCGGGTGACAGAACAGCCACACGTGTAGCAAATCCAAGTTGGGCAACAGTTGTAGCCACAGGAAATGAAGGCGCTGAGTTCGTCGGATGGTTCTTAGCAGGTATGCCAGCAGACGCTACTCCTCTATCCACAGCTCTCACATACTCTTTCCAAATTCAAGGAAACATGCATCTACAAGCAAGATTTGCCGGAGATGAACTGGCTCCTACACTTACATTCGATCCTGCAAGTACTACAATAAATGATGATAATCTTACACAAGTGGTTACTGCAGGCGGCGAAGCAACAGGCAATATCGAGGTGGAGTTTAATGCTGATGATGTTCCGGTAGGTGTTACAGTTGCATACGACGAAGAAGCAGGAACAGTAACAATAACAGGCGTACGCCCAACAACAGATGTTCCTCCTGTAACAGGTGAATTCGTTGTATTCGTGACCCGTCAAGGCGTTCAAGCAGCGTTTAATGTAGCAGTAAATCTTACAACAACATATGAAACACAACCTGTAGAAGTATTTCCACCGGCAATACTTGTTGATCTGCCATCAGATATTGAAGTCAATGAAGGCGACGAAGTTGTATTGACAGTAGTAGCAGTAGGTACAGGTACAGTGTCGTATCAATGGCAGCGCTACGAAGATGGCGTATGGGTAGATATATCCGGAGCAACTCAAGCGAGCTTTAGCCCGAATACAGATACTGTAGGTTCAAATAGCTATCGTGTTAGAGTAACCAATACAGTAGACGGCAACGTAAGTGAACCTGTATACAGCGAAGCGGCAGTTATAACGGTAATAACGGAAGAGTTAGATCCATACATTATCTTTAATCCTGTTAACGCTGTAATAACCGACGAACTACTTTCACAAGTTGTGAACGTAGGAGGAACAGCTACCGGTGTAATGGGTGTTGAGTTTACAATTCCGGCATCTCTACAAGATTATGTCACAGTAACGTACAATGTTGAAACAGGAGTAATAACAATTACAGGAACCAGACCGGATACAGCTGACCCATATGCAGTTGGCGGAGATTTCATTATAGTAGTAACTCGCCAATACGGAGAAGAGCCACCTGTATCAGCGTCATTTATGGTGTCTGTAGCCCTTTCAACAACATATGAAGCAGCTCCAATAGAGAATGCAGAACCACCGGTAATTGATGAAGCTGCCTCAAGCTTGAACAACTGGACGGGCTTGGTAAATGGTGAAGTAACACTAAGTGTTGTAGCTACAGGAACAGGAACAGTTACTTACCAATGGCAACGTTATGTAAACGGTGTTTGGGAAGATGTACCCGGTGCAACTAATGCAAGCTTCAGCCCAAGTACAACAACTGTGGGTACGAGTCGATACAGAGTTGCTGTAACAAACACAGATGAAAATGCAACTGTAAATCAAACAGCAACAGTGTACAGCCGTGAAGTTGTTATAACAGTAAACGCCGGACAAGAACCACCTCCACCACCACCTCCGGGTTATCGCAATATAAGAATGTACTATTCAATTGAAGGTGAAGGACTCATAACAGAAGGGCGCGAGTACACTCATAGGATTGGTACAAGGTTCTACACAACAACGGCATTCGATAGAACAACACTTACCGGAGATAACGAGTACAGATTCGTAAGATGGGCAGTGTATGTAGATGGTGTATATACAGGGACATATCTGGCAGATATGAACCGTGGCGTGCTTCGCACATCATTCATGGTAAATGAACCTCAAGCAGGTGCTGACGGTGTTATAGCTCTTGTTGTAGTCTGGGCTGTAGAGGAAGAAGAGCCGGAACCAACTCCGACTCCATCACCGACTCCAACACCAACACCAACACCGACTCCAACGCCGGACCCGGATCCAACACCAAGACCTCCGGCCGGTGATGGGCAAAAGAGACTCCCACAAACAGGCATTTACAACTCAGTAATGCTGTGGATAGTACTTCTGGTAGTCGTATTAATAGCGATTTCAGCTGTTATAGTTGGACTAAGAAAAAGCAGCAAGAAGAAGTAATACAAAGCAATTAATTAAATAGCAAAAACACGGAGCATGTCTGAAAAGATATGCTCCATGTTTACTCGTGCACAAAATGCTGGGTCGGTTTACGCCGCATTTGGATTAAGCTATATGTGAAGGTGCGTCCGGCGAGGTGCCGTTGCCTTTGGAAAACACTGTCCGCAGAGAGCGGATAAGTATGACCATGAGCATTAGAGCACCAAATCCGATCCCGACAATCAAAATGTTTTCTCGTATGAGGGAAATTCCTTGCCCCAGTATGAGATTATGAAACACCACGCGTCCGATCACGTTTTGAGCAAGAACAATCTCGGTGTCAGGATTTGCGTTTTCAACCCCTTGGGTTTGAAATCCACGCATTCTGGTATTTTGGTAATTTTCCTCAATGTCGATTATACGGTGAGTGACGGATATATTACTCGGCATTAAGAAACTAATATCGTCTCCGACTTGGAGTGTATTCGGATCAACTTTGCGTGTAACAATCAGCGAATGCTGTGGGAGCACGCTTTGCATACTGCGGGTGAGCACCGTCATGGCAGAAAAGCCTGCGACATTTTGCGGTGGCTTAGTAGGGCTTCCGGAAAACAAGAATGCGCCAAACACCGCAAGAACTAGTGTGCAGTAGAACAGAATGCTTGCAACAGCAGACAAAAAGCGAGATCGTTTTTTGGGCGGGCTTGTTTTCTCTATCACCTCTGTCACCACAGGAGGCGGAGTTTCTCTTTGCGGGTTATGTTCTAAAGATATTTCTAGCAGACTGTTCAGCGTGCTTAACTCATAATCGCTAACTATATATTCGGTTACTGATTCGTTAAGCTTAGGGAGCTCAGAGAGCCATAATTGGAAGAGTTCATTGTTGATTCGTTCAAGTGTTTCGCTTTGGGTGAGCAGAGTATCAATGCAGTCGTCTACTTCACGCATATCATAGCCACGTTTTGCGGCATGAAATTCCGGTTTGTTTATGCGGTTCATCTTTGATTCGCTCCTTTGTCAAGAGTTGGGGATTAGTATTCAACTTCAAAAGTTGCTATGTATACATTATACTTATATTTAAAAGTTTCTCTACACCCCAAAAGGTGTAGTTTGAAGAAAAATTTAAAAAATCTCCCCTCAAAAAGAGGGGAGGTTAGTAGTTACTGATCAGGACATATTGCTTGATGGAGGCGAACTATATGCACGGTCTGACTAGTAATGATTAGTCTATCCGATTTAGGGAATCAGCTTTTTTTCTAAAGCAATCCGAATAGCATCTACATTGTTGTATGCTCCAAGCTTTATGTACGCTGACTGTAGCGTTTTCTTCACGGTGTTGATAGACAACCCCCGATATTCAGCAATTTCCTCACGGGAGAGACCGTGATAGATGTCCAAGAGTGCCTCACGCTCTCTCTTAGACAGAGAAATTGAATCGGCTTCACTTTTCTTCTCTTGGAAAGCGGCAGTGATAACAGCAAGTTTTTTAGTGTATGCAGAGGCCTTACGACTCACCATCTTGAGCCATTCCGTTGGAATAGAGCAGTCTGCATGCTTAAGTGCCGCAGCGACCAAAGGATGTAACTCTTTGCCCAATTCAATAAAGAAAAACTCAAACATACCTGCAAAGGACATCTCGTATGCGCGCTCAAAATCTTTCATTGCTTCTTGCGTATCACCCATGTGAAAGCGCGCAACTGCGGTCAAGAGGAGCAGGCGAATTTCTCCAAAGAGTAAACGCTCTTGTGGTTCGCGGGGATAGGATCTGCATAATACTGCAAACGCCTCGGCATAATTTTGAGTTCCGATATAGAATAGGGCGTTGAGATGCAGCTCACGCATAGGAATCCGAATGCTGGATGTAGTATCAGCCTCGTCTGAGATCAACCATTGCGGTATACGCTCGGGGAACCCGGCTTGCGCGTAAAAAACACCTACAAACAGGTCGTGATACAGCTGCCGATTCCAAAAGTCTGAAATATCCAAAAGCGACTCCAGTTGCTTCAATAGTTCCTTTGTTAAAGTTGCATTTCCCTCTTGCATGGCAATACGCAGCAGATAGTTCACTGCCATAGCTTCAATGCCGTGCTGCTTCTTCTCCCGTGCTTGTAAGGTAGCAATATGTGCGTGTCGCCGTGCAAGATCCATCTCGTTTTTGAAAAAGGCGTATTCACAAGCAACAAGGTCTGCATAACCGGCATAGATGTTATGCGGGGTTTCGGCAATGAGCGTCGCGGTTTGCTGTGCGGCCTCTAAAAATTGATCCAGCTCGGCAATCCCTGCGCCTTCGCCAACCAGACAAGCGAATGAGCGGATATCGGCGCTGATAAAAGGCCCCGCTGCCTTTGCCGGCGGAGTTGGTGAACGCTTGAGATATTCGAAGGATTTCTTTAGATATTCAGCACTGTCATAACGATGAGTCACGGTACAAGTGTACATATCAATGTAGGCAAGGTTACTGTATGTAGCGTATAAAAGAGTGATGGCAAACGGACTGTCAACCTGCTCCCACTCCCGGACCACAGCAAGTGCACACCGGCGCGCTTCATCATATCGGCCAATCCCAATAAGCAGAAGCGGGATAAAGTAGCTTTTTAAGAATATAATACCGGCGTTGCTTTGTTCGTCGTGGACGGGCTCTAACTGCTCTAAAATATCCAAAAAGTACTCACTTGTACTGCGTGGCAGTTTCAAAGGATAAGAGAAAAACGCTTGAATCATGCGGTCATACTGTTGTGACTTTGCGTAATAATACATGGCATTGATATGAAACCCATGTGTTAAACACCACTGCGCTGCCCGCTTGAATGTTTGCTTTTGTTCTTTTTCTGATATGACATGAAGTTTGCTTTGCAAAAATTCCAGATACAGCGGGTGGATGTGAATGTCATTCGTAAAATTCTGTGGCCATAAAAAAGACTCCAGCCCCGGTACTTTTAGCAGAGTATCTGCATTATCAAAGATTTCATGCAAAGGAATAATGGGCAGGTCGGATAATAATGATACATTGACCAATATTTTTTGTGCCGATTGGGGAAAATCAATCCAGGCTTCACTCTCTAACAAGGCAAAGATATTTTGCCGCATAGCACGTAGCGCGTACTCGAAATTATCCGGCGTCCGCTTCAACATGAAGAAAAACAGATTGATCGCTAATGCCCAACCCTTTGTCGCCTCGACAAGTGTAGCAATATTTTGGGCAGAAATAAGCGCGTTCTGCTGTTTAAAAAATTCGCCTGCTTCGGTGGCTGTAAAACGCAAGTCATCTTCCGTGATCAAGCCGGCTTTCCCTTTCATAATTTGAGATGCAGCTGCTGCGTCCGGCTCTTTTCTCGACAGAATAATCACACATGACTCGGGAATATTCAGTTTGCTGCCACGCTCTATAAAGGTGAGTGTTTCCTCAGAGTGGATAAGGTGGGAATCGTCGAGTATAAGGAATGATTTATTCGCACGGTGTTCCCTGTTGCGCACAATTTCGGCAAATTGCTTGAAGCGAGCAGGGGTTTCCGGAAAACCAAGCTCGCGCATATTGGAAGCCAAATCCGGATTGTCTATGGAAATGGTGTGTGTAAGACTTTCCCAAAAGCGAGAACCAATGTTGTCGCCTTCGGTGAGTTGCATCCAGCGGACAACGGCATCTTGTTGCTGCTCGATATACTGTCGCACTGCTTGTGTCTTTCCATAGCCGGCACCTGCGACAACATAGACGAGCTTGTGACGGCTCGCTTGATCAAGCAGAGCATTTAGGCGTGGACGCGGCACATATTGTGACGCAAAACTCAAATGATTTATCATATGTGTCAACCCCTTTTGTTCAGTATAACAAAAAAAGTTGAAACTTCAAGAACAAGATGTGAAAATCAGCTGCTCTCTATTGTGAGGTTCGGGTTTGCGACCACAATATTACAAATCGGTATGTGGGCACAACAGAGTGCGTTTTCGATAAAGGTTTGTGCTTCCGTGCTACCCACAGTGATCTTGTCGATACAGCAACCTGTGAACATGCTAGTATTGTCGGTGACATTTGTAAATGTTGCCTTACTGAAATCCACGGTGATAGGGGAACTTACATTATAGAACATATACCCCATATCAGTCACACTTGACGTATCGAATCCGGATAAATCCAAGCTGGTAAGGGAACCTGTGTAAGCAAACATGGCGATCATACTTGTCACATTTGATGTATCAAAGCCGGATAAATCCAAGCTGGTGAGGGAATGTGTATGAGCGAACATGGCTGCCATATTTGTCACACTTGATGTATCCAGTAGTGTCACATCTATGCTTGTTGCATTGGTGAGATTGCGGAAAAATTCTTGCAAATCTCCTGTAGCCACTACGCCACCATGCCCGGCGATATATACGTCATAGCGTCCGGCGGTATTGCCTGCAGTGTAGAAGGCCACAACGAGGTCATCAGAATCTGCGTGGGTTATATCTACTGCGGCGATAATCTGCCGTCCGCGAAATCCGCCTGCTGAGTTGGTTTCCGCCATAAATGTATCCGGACTTTCAGGGATATACAGGTTTATGATCTCTACACGCTCAACGTTTTGCCGCTGTATAGGGAGGGTGATGAACAAGTCGTCCGGAGTCGGGATTCCTTTCACAAGCCCTTCACGCATGAGGGAGTAGCCATATAATGCCGGCGAAGTTATGGTATTCGCACGTTTGTCTGACACGGTGAATATACCCGTGAAAGCCCGTTCCCATGCACCTTGATGTGCCATGGTTTGGAACGCATTGGTTTTGGGGAGGACGAAGGTGATAATGCACAGGATGGCGATCACCGCTACGCCTCTGCGTTTAAGTGTCCTTGTGTTCATGATTGTGGGCTCCTGGTTGGTATGAGTTCGTTACACCTTAAGTGGTAGTGTTTGCTATTTCTTCAAGTATTTCGGGATATATCTTCGCCGCTGATAGAGGGCAAAGATTAAGATTGTTGCCAAAAGGCCAATGAGAGAAAAAATTGTGAGAATTGTCCAGAATGACAGATTCGTATCGTCACCGGTCTGCGGCACGGGCTCTTTGTCGGAAGGTGCCCTCGGTGGGGTTGGTGAAGTTGGTGTATTCGGAGATTTCGGTGTTTCGGGAGGCTCGGGGGTCACTGGTGGTTCGGCTGGTTTAGGCGGTTCGGGTGTTTCCGGTGGCTCAGGTGGCTCGGGTGGCTCAGGTGGCTCGGGTGGTTCAGGTGGCTCGGGTGGACTGAGCTCATTGGTGAATACGGCTGTAATTGGATCAAGGCTCAATGTGCCTGTGCCGTTTGTGACACCAACCAGACGGAAGCCGTTTGGAATGTCCACCTCGCGGAGGGTGTATGCAGTGCCTACGGGAAGGTCCGGGATGACAACTTGTTCTCCTGCACAGAGGGTAAAATGAATAGGTTCTCCCTTCCCCTCTACCTCCAACACAAAATGGAATTCGGTCTCTAAATCTGTGTCAGATAGGGTGCCACGAAGCTCTTTCTCTACGATAAGCGTGGTTTCTTCATCCACTTCTTTCTCGCTCTCGTTCACAAAGTGAACTGTGGAGATATGATTCGCCGCAATGATACCTGTGGCTTCTGTAATTGTTGCCAGATAGCCCGGTGCGGGGGATTCGGTCGCCAAATAAGTTATATCGGGTGGCAGTCCCTCAAATCGCATTTGTTCTCCGTGCCGCAGAGAGAATGGGAATATGCATTGTTCGGCGGATAGTTCCGCTGTTTCGCCATTTAAGAAGATTGTCACAGGGTCTTCAGGCAAGTTGCCGAAGGTGACGGTGAAGTCAAACTCCAATTCGCGCTGCTCGTCTGTCAGCGAGCTCTCGTCAGGATTACGAACGGTTTTTTCAACTTCCAGCCCGCCATCTTCTTCTGATTCCTCTTGATATACATTAACAAAGGGTAAAGTCACATTGCCGGGTAGGGTCTGACCTGTGTACTCCCATGGTGAAGGAACATAGTCTGGCGTAGGGAGCTCTTGCACAGTGTAGATAATGTCCGGTGGCAGGTCTAAGATGACTGCTTTCTCGCCGTGACGTAGAGAGATGGTGAACTGTCCATTCGTCACGACCACTTGTGTCAGAATCTCCGAGTCAATGAGCACATCAAGCACTGTGCTTTCCGGCAGATCAAGGGTGACGAGGAAGGGGAACTCCTGCTCGCGCTGTATGTCGTCGACGGGATTGCCGTCTGCATTTTCTACAGTTTTGGTGATGATAATTTGCGAAGGCTGTGTTGGACTGTGGTGATAGATATTGATGAAGCGAGCGACGATCACGGTGTCTGTAATTACCCCTTGATGGTCATAGCTTCGAATGGTGTAGTGGGGCACAGGCAGCTCTTTTATAACATAGCTTGTGCCCAGAGGTAGGTTTGAGAAAATTGCCCGCTCACCGTGCCGTAACCAAATAGTATCACCTGAGGTGATGGCTTGCTCTTCTCCCTCCTCGCCCATGCGGTAGGCATAGGTGTTGAGGTCAAGGTTGCCGTCCGTGTCGTAGAAGGTGACGACAAAGGCGAACTGCGTCTTTGTTTGTTCCGAAGTCAAAGGGCTGCCGTCCGGGTTCTCTACGATCTTCTCAATTACCAATCCAACCTCGTCCACTAACTCACCTTCGTCAGACTTGGAGATGGCTTGGGTATAACCTTGCTGTATGTAACTACGCCAGGTCAGAGTACCGCTAGTGATTAATGTAGCAAATAAGACTAAGGTTAAGAGTAGAGAACCGATACGGCAGGCTGTATGCTTACGCATTGTGGTCATCTCCTTTCTGTCGTGGTGAGGTTTGGCCGTCGGGGGCTGTGCGCCCTCGACAGGGTTATCATGGTATTGTTACTTTGTGGGCTACTGTGCGACCTCAATCTTACGAGCCGGTGTGATTGCCCAACCGGGTGCGGATAGAATATAGTTCTCTGCATCCTTGCTACCCACAGTGATGGTGTCGATACCGCTGCCTGAGAACATGTTCGCTTTGACGGTGACATCTGCAAATGTTGCTCGTCTGAAATCCAATGTTTTGAGGGAACTTGTATCTCGGAACATGGCTTCCATATTCGTCACGTGAGAGGTATCGAACCCGGACAAATCTAATGCAGTGAGGGAACTTGTAGTATGGAACATGGACTGCATAGTTGTCACGCGAGAGGTATCGAACTCAGACACATCTAATGCAGTGAGGGAACTTGTACGAGCGAACATGGCATTCATAGCTGTCACGCGAGAGGTATCCAGCAACGCAAGATCTATGCTTGTCATATTATTGAACTCTTGGAAGAATCTGGCCAAAGTGCCAGTTGCTGCTACGCCACTGTGTCCGGCGATGTATACATCGTAGAGTCCGGTAGTGTTGCCATGGGTATAAAATGCCACCACAGGGAGATCGGAATCTGCGTGGGTTAAATCTACCGCGTCGATAACCTGCCGCCCACGGAACCCGCCCGCTGCATTGGTCTTTGTTACAAATGTGCTCAGACTTTCAGGGATATACAGGTCAATGATCTCTACACGCTCTATCTCTTGTCGCTGTAGAGTCAGGAAGGTGAGGAACAAATCGCTTGCAGTTTGATTGCCATTCACAAGCACTTCACGCATGAGTGAGATGCCTTGCGGTATCGGCGAAGTTATGGCGTTCATAAGTGCTTCAGCCTCAGCAGATAATCCCGCGAAAGCCAGTTCCCATGTGCCGGGTGCTGCCATCTGAGCATCAGCGTAGATGGCGTAGTACATAGTGCCGATTGCAGGATTAGTGTAGCCCATCCCATTGAGTAATAGCCCAGTCGCTTCACCGGGAGCAATGGGTGCTGCCCAGTATGCCCAGCCGTCAGTGTCCAGTACCCAGATGTCGCCAACAGGTTGATTCGCGGTGTTCCATTCGGCCATTGTCATGATCTCGGCATCCAATGTCTCTTTCGCATTGTGGGTCACAGGAGATGTACCCATCATAGGTAGCTCAGTATCCCAGTCATAGCTCTTTAGTGTTGCATTATGAGTGGGGTTTAACTGGAAGTAATTGGAGAGTCCAGCGGCTGCATCATAAGCATAGGGCTGGTCTGTGATACTTGGTCTGCTGTCAATCACCGCGTGAGGTAGTTCGCCACGTCTGGTGGAGTTAGGCAGTTCGGGTAAGGTTGGGACTAAGCCCCAAGCGTCGCCCTTTACGTCAGGCTCACGACTCACAGGATCTTGGTTGAAGGTAGGCATAAAGTGCTTGCTGCCGCCGTCTTGGGTTAGTGTCCAGTAGTCGCGAAATTTTGCTGAACTACTACCGATAGCAGCATTGGGGATGAGGGTTGTCCAGGAGGCTGTGTCTAAGCGGTCTGTGCCGTTGATAAGTGGCTCTACATCTCTGTCTGCGAAGTCTGGATCGTTGGGATGTAGCTCTGCGCCGATACCTGTTTCCATGTACTCAGAGAGTCGTACACGGGTGAAGATAGGTGTTAGGTCGCCGAAGTTCTCGACGTAGACTTCTTTGTTTGCTGTTTGACCCGGATACCAGTTCATCTCGCCGAAGTTTTCGCCGACTACTTCCTGGTCAATGTGCAAGCGTCCTGTGGGGAACTGATCTCTGGCGATAGCTTGTCCCC
>Ga0123355_10003060_pt1 | contig 23816 bp, 15 predicted proteins | sample TergutEmb28metaG_3_FD_89872 | JGI IMG/M metagenome (GOLD analysis project Ga0123355, IMG submission 89872) | Embiratermes neotenicus P1 segment gut microbial communities from Petit-Saut dam, French Guiana - Emb289 P1 | ecosystem: Host-associated > Arthropoda: Insects > Digestive system > Gut ... | reverse complement strand
GCAGGAATATGTGGTTTCTGTAATGTTAATAGCTGTACATAACATCAAAGTCACTTGTGAGTGACATAAAGCCATTAAATTGAACTACAAAAACACTCACACTCGTGTCATAGTTGTCCTTAGACTTCCAAGTACTTTACACAGGCCGCAGCTGATCTGTTATCTTGTGATGTCAGAGCTACCGTGCGCCGTAGCGCACATGCCAAGGTCACTCCATTACAATGTCTCATTGTCGGGCAGGCGCATTGGACAAGTATGACGTCACGGACGGCGCACAGTACGTCGACTCAGATGAAGCCCACACTTTTCTCTGGCTATTATCTCCGTAACCGTTCTACTTTGGACATAGGTGTTTTGGGTTATATCGGTATAGTATAACATAAGGAACACTCTCCCGAAGTCTGGCACATTCCTCCTGGGACACCCTGTATAAGGTTATATTCTGATATTTACCCAGAAAGACTGAGATAAATCAAACACATCAATATGGGCAGCTATCAAACTGACCATGATTTGACTGGGTCTCATGAATACGCATACAGAGTATGACAGATATGGCAACCCATTCAGTAATAAATAACTAACATTTCACAAAAAACTAAGACAAAGTAGCAGTGATCATAAGAGAGAAGTTGTAAATTACAATTTGAGTGCAGTTTTAAAGCTACAGAAGCAGCTGTGATACCACTTCCACATGGCTCAGGTATTGCTACCCCCTCCCCAGAAACCCCCCAACAATACTGTTACTTCAGCATACAGAATAATTTCTTGGTCCCTTGATATTAATATTAAAGATGCTACCCCACTTCCATTAAACACATCACACAATTACACACCACTGCAACCTAAATACAGTGGGGTATGCTACAACGAACGTGGAGGAATACTACTGGCTGATGTAGCATGTGTGTGTGCTGACGGGTTGGGCCTTCCCGCTTTGATTACAGCGTCAGTCATCATCTCTGTTATCGTTTGTAAGGTTCAGTTATCAGTTCAGTTCAGTTATCTGCTTATCTGTACAGTGTATAAAAGTTAAATAAATTAATTTTATATTATTTTTGCACTTACATTTTTTATTTTGTGTTATATTTTTCCTGTTTAAATGATTGTGTTGGATGGTAACTTTGCTCTAGGCTGTGGGCCTGAAATGGATTACCCCTAAATACATATATTTCAATGTATGTTAGAACGAACAGATGCTTTAACAAACAAGGTTCTAGAACCAATTACGTTCATTCTGGCATACCTCACTCTATATGCATGCCAAATATAAATATCAGGTACGTACTTTACTGTTATCAGAATCAGAATGACAGAAACAATTTCAAGATAAATATCTTTATATTGTTCATATTCCATGCATTATAAATATTGCACATGTTATTCCAACAAAATGCACTTATAGTTGACAAGTATTTAAATGGTATTTTCTCATAATATATATTTAGCTACATATTTCAGCTCAAATAAGCCATCTTCAGGGAGATTCCTTTACAGAGAAATATACATATCAACAAATAGAATTCTTTTGCACATGAACCTCCCTGAAAATGGCTCAGTCAAGCTGAAACAGGTATGACAGTATATCTTGTGAGACAATACAATTTAAATATTTGTCAATTTCAAGTGCATTCTGTTGAAAATATATATGTATGTAATAAATATCTTTATTATTTTCAGTCAAAAGCAAACGGTCCAACACAAACCGAGTTGAAGCGTATACTTTAGAGTATAAATAGCCTACTGTGAACACAATGGGGTGTCATGTTTTGGGTTAAATATCTTTACAATAATGACCTGAAATCCAGTAACTCACTTTCATAAATTTCATCCCTGTTGTAATCAAAATACCTATGAAAATTTCTGGTATTTTATCCCTTATTTTGTAACATGAAAAAGCAAGTTCTTTTCTGATGTTAAAGATGAAGGAAGCAGGATACAGACAAGTATGTGGTGAATGCAGATGGTTGCAAACAAACCTGCACATTCACAGCCGCAAAGTGGTGTGAGTAGAAGTATGAGTGTCACATTTATATCTTCTTTCTTCACACTATTTCCACAGATTCCCCAATCTCATACACAGTAACTGCCAATCATTCCTGCCTCTTTCCTTCATCACTTACATTCTTTACTACTCCTGTGTTTACAGTTACCCCATTCCTACCTTTCAATTGGCATCCAGTAACTTAGATCTTGTTTTTTTAATTCTCTATTTGTCTGCACCAACTCTGCTTCCTATACTCTAAACAATGTTTTCTCATTCACTCATTCTTCTATCATTTAATGTGTGACCAAATCCACCTAGTCAATTTCAAATTAACTTCAACAATTAATTCTCACATATCTCAAGTAGACTCTTTTTGATTGTGGGGGGGAGGAAACATTTGTGAACACCATTAACATGTCTGATTTGTCACGTAATTACTTCTGTGAAAGGATTTCAATGTCATATTCTATAACATTTGACTGACACACTAGTACATAAAAATTACAACGCTTACAAAAAATGACGAACGATATACAGTATTACATTATCACTATCACACTATCACTTAACAGCCATCAAATTCATGGTGACATGAAAGTACAATCTACACTTCTCAGTAGCCAGACTGAAGTATTATCTACCTTGATTACTTGTGCTTAAATTTAAAGGAACTGAGAAGCTTGATCTGAACAATGACACAAAAGTTCCTCATTAACTGAAGGTATAGGCTCATTACTTTGTCTAACATCTATTGGCTGCCAGTTCCTGTTTGCTCATTTATTGTATTAACCTTTTGACGTCTAACGACAACTATAGTGGTCCTACCGCACCGCTAACCTCTAAATGTTGCATTTTATATATTTATTCAACAAATATAAGTACTGAATATTTTAAACACGGTATGTACTCTTCATTTTTTCCTCTCCAAAATGCAGTTTGTTTCATAAATCTAACCTATTTGGTTCCTGTATTATTCACACTTTATATACAGGATGTGCTAAAATTAAAATAATAATTCCGGCGCCAAAAGGTTAACATAACCCATACAGGCAACTGCTCACATGCATGGTGGAATAGTGGCAGGAAGTGACAGCAGTTGTCAGATAAAATAAGAATCCTACATTCACACTCTAACTGGAAATATAATTTAGATCATATATACAAAAGGCAATCTTATTTTTTAACCCAATCATATATCAGGACTGACATGAAAAGCATGATAAATTGTTAAAAAATCCAAACTAAATGTTTATAAATAAAGGCCTAAGGTGAACGCCCTTTTGTGATTCACTGATCGCTTACCATATTTCATCAACATATGTGTCCAATGTCTGCCTCCCTGTTCATCAGTGCCACTACATTCTGCTTGAGTCACTGTGGAATGTGCTTGGTACTGGTCACACCAAGTGCAGCGTAGGTAATACTTCATTTCCATGAGGAACATAAACAAGGCACTCACTTGAAGAGTTAATCAAGCATTTACCACCCTCTGTTACCAATCAGTCTGTTTTCTGCACAATAAATTCTCTGCAACAAACACATGTACAAATACATGCATGCAGTAAGAGTTGTCAATGTATGTACTTAGCATTTCTAACTACATGTATATTAAATTAATCTCCTATATCTGTCTTCAATAAATTTCAAAAACCATATGAATGGTAACAAGGTACTTATGCCAGTCTCCTGACACATGAACTTTAGTGCACTGCACAATACAAACACCACAACACTTTTATTTTCATGAAAGTCAGGTCAATATAACAGGATGTGACATCTTACACTCTATTAATTTGCACTACAGCACAACTTGGCAACATTATGTGACCAAACAGATAATTTTGTCTTTCATGCCAGACCTGCTTACTATTCTGCTTATTTTTAAATATGCTTATCGTAAAAGCAACACAACTCCACTTACTCACTTACTAATAAGGATAGTAAAATAAATAACTCCAATGCAAGACTTCCATGAATTTAATAAAATATATTGTAGGTTATATCTACTGCCACATCACACGACAGCAGTGGGCAATCTATGCATTCCAGATCAAAAAAATAACTCTATTTAACCAACTACTGCATTTACCTGAATAAAAGATGATAAGCAGATGATGATTCACTCCCTGGGGCACAGTCCACAACCAACAGCTCTTTAGCTAGTCAAATTTCCCACATTTTACGGAGCTGCAAGCTTCAATACCGTGTTCACAAAAGCCTGCCACTTGTCACTATCCTCAGCAAGTTCAAACCACTTCATGCCATCCCATCCTGTTTTAAGAATCATTTAATATTAAATCCCACCTACACTTGGCTCTTGACCTCTTTCCTTCAGGTTTCCCTACCAAGAACCTGTTGGAATTTTTCTTCTGCCCCGTATGTGCCACATGCTCCACCCATTTTATCCTTTTTGATTTGACCACCCAAATAACATTTGGTGAGTAGTACAAATCACGAAGCTCGTCACTGTGCACTTTCTTCCAGTCTCCTGTTACTTCCTGATTTTCAGGACACAACACCACCTGCCCCAGCAAAATGTTCTTGAACACTGCATTTAACTTCTAGCAAGCAGTTTATTACTTACTTGATAACTGGTGGCAAGGCAGGTGATCTGCAGATGTATTTATGTCCATATTTATGACTCTTGTCAAACGTAACAAATTTAATAGGTCCAGCATCTTTAGGTCGTATCTGAATAGCAGTATTGTAGAGCTAAGAAAACAAACACACAATATAAAAAGGGAGAAAGAACATTGCAGTTGGAAATGATACTGAACCAAAAACCTGGACTTTGAACTGCTGAAATGACTAATTTCCAAACTCCCAAGCACATTTTCAAGTATTTCCAAGTCAAACTCATAAAGCCTAATTTTCTACTGCATTCATTTCTATTACTATTCTTATTAAGTTCCACACCATCCCCATGTTTGTGACTGTTCACTTAGAAACAACATTTCATATATGAGGTGTAGGCATGTTTACAATCTCTGCATTAAATCCCATTGCCTTGGTCCAACAGCACGTCTTCACCGTGTAAAAACTCAACTGGCCTGCAACTCTGGCACCACAGAGACGCCCACAATGGGCTGAATGGGAGGAGGAGGAGGAAGAGGGGGAGAAGGAAGAGGAGGAGGAGGAGGAGGAGGAGGAGGAGGAGGAGTAGGGCCAACAGTTTGTTACTTATTCCCAACAAAACAAACATGCAAGAAAGATTTCTCACATTTCTGTGCCCACTGCACTACCATTTTACATTCTACAAAAACTTACCTTAATAAAAGTTGCACAATTTTCAAACATTCACCACCACATATCATTTCAGGACCCTAAATTCATTGCCATTAGTATGACTTCCCCTTCTGAAGTTCAAGTGACCACCATGTTGTTATTGCTAACTGCAGCAAATGATGCTGGAGTGGGCTATCAGGTTACAATCACAAACAGGTTGCAGCTTTAGCGAATTCAGACAATAGTGGACACATCAATTGGGCTCGGGAGAATATCAAGTACACTACCTAAATTTCAACTAATAGAGTCTAAGTTACTATGAACCGAAGCATCGCAACACATGGTTTGTTTGAAGTTTTACATCAAATGAGTAAGCCAAATTGTAATAAGTGCAGAAACTGAGCAAAATTAAAGAAGATAATCTTACTATGTAAGGAGTCAAACTAACAGATATTTCATGAACAGGGGGGGGTATTTGAACAGTATAGTTAATGAGTTATGCTTACCTCCCACCCCCCACACACACACATCAAGGAAGGAAAAGCAGACTACAAATTCTCTGTTGATGCACCATATACATACCCTCCTTCCCAGCTGGTATGGCACAATCCTGTCATCTTCAGCATGCAGTATTAGAACCGGTGATTTGATAATTCCCAAATGTCTGTCCGTCTCAAATAACAGCTGGCTCTCTCTAACAGGATCCAGAAAGAAGAATTCAAACCATGGAAAGTACCTGTAGAGCTGAATGTAAGGTGATCACATTAATACAATGGGATGGTTTACAGTTGCTCTATGCATTTCATCAAAAATAAAAAATCCTTACAGATCTGATGCATATCTTGCCTTGCCACTCAACCAAAACATGAAACAACATGCAAATAGTCAGTTACCTAGACATATTAACAGGAGGCAGGGGAAGGACATAACTCACATGAAATCACACATACTTTTTTACAGTGGTAAAGAAAAAGGCACCACAGAGTTTGGGGTGGCATTTGTAGTAAATAGGAGCATGAAAACAAATGTACAGTGATACCTCGGCTAACAAGTGACCCTGCTAACGAATTTTTTGGCTAACGAAGATTTTTTTCGCTGTTTTTCGGACTCGGCGAATGAATATGGATTCGGCTAACGAATGTTTTCGTGGATGCGCGCGCTAACATATAGCAGCAAACATGAACAGTCGGGCCATTCCAGGAGCTCGTTTCGGCTAACGAATGTGATTCTGGAACGAATTATCTTCGTTAGCCGAGGTATCACTGTACTTGACTATAAGGCAGTAGATGACAGACTATGTATTTTAAGGATAAAAACAAAATTCCATAACCTATGTTTTATAAAAGTGCATGCTCTTACAGAGGATAAGGATGAAATAGACATGGAAGCCTTTCAACAGAAAATGGAAGAAGCATATGACATACGTCCATCTAATGATATTAAAGTACTACTGGGGACTGATATGCCACAGTCAGGACTGAAGAAATTTACTGAGGATTGACAGGAAGACAGCCTACATTTAAATGAAAATAATAATGGACAGACACATGTGGATTTTGCAGCAGCAAAAAATATGATGATATCTTCAACCTGCTACCCACATAAAGAAACTCACAAATCTGGAGATCCTTGGATGGCAAAACCAATAACCAAACTGATCATATACTAACTGACAAAAGGTCTACAAGCAGTACACTAGATGTAATATCATGCAGGGCAAAACACAGCAACTACAATCATTTTCTGGTCAAAGGAATGTATAGATGTAAAATAACATACAGAAAGCATGGAATAAATTGGAACCCCAAAAAATGTAATGCAGAAAGACTGAGAGAACCTAGTATAATCACTAGCACCAACAACAACTAGGAAAAGAATTGGAAAAGATCAAGAAAGAATGAGCTGGGAAAGAACTGACTCATTTAGATGCAGAATGGAAATAGTTAATAGAAGTAATATTGGAAAAAGCATAACAAACATTACGATGCCAGCCACAATCAGATAATAAAGGACGGTTTGATGAGGAACGCAAAACAGCTATAGATGAGAAGAATGTACCATATAAAAATTAGACTGATAGACCAACAATATCCAAAAGACTAGAATATGACAGACCCCAGAAAACAGCCCATAAAATATCTAAAAACAATGAATTAATTCAAACAGATAACTGCATACAGAAAATATTAAGGAAAAGCACATCAGGTATGCATAAAAAGAGGTTGGTTCACTTAAGGGTGGTCTTAAACCCTATACAAATTTATGTACAGGCACAAATGTTGAGATCATATCTAATGCAGAAGAACAGGTGGAAAACCTACTTTCAGTATCTTATAAACGCGACAACATTTGAATGTAATACTTCCCTTGATAATGCACATACTTACTTACTCCATGGAGCAGAGTCTTTCTTGAGAAAGTAACCAGTTTTCAGCTAGTCAAGATATTGCCCACACTTTATGGAACCCAAAAGTTCATTGCCATGTTCACAAGCGCCCGCTACCTGTCCCTATCCTGAGCCAGTCTGATCCAGTCCATGACCCCACATCCCACTGCCTGAAGATCCATCTTTATATTATCCTCCCATCTATGCCTGGGTCTTCCAAGTGGTCTCCTTCCCTCAGGTTTCCCCACAAAAACCCTGAATACACCTCTTCACTCCCCCATATGAGCCACATGTCCCTCCAATCTCATTATTCTCAATTTTATCATCTGAACAATATTTGATGAGGAGTAGAGATCATTACACTATTCATTATGTAGTTTTCTGCACTCCCCTATTACCTCGTCCCTCTTAGGCCCAAATAGTCTCCTCAACATCCTATTCTCAAACATCCTCAGCCTACATTCCTCCCTCAATGTCAGCGACCAAGTTTCACACCCATACACATCAACAGGCAAAATTATAGTTCTTATACCTTAATCTTCAAAATTTTTTGATAGCAAATTGGAAGACAAAAGATTCTGCACCAAACGACATCAAGCACTCCCTGACTTCAGTCAGCTCTTAATCTCCGCCTGAATAGAATTTTAATCTGTAAAGAGTGTTCCAAAATATTTGAACTCTTCCATCCTTTCAAAGGAACTATTATCAGTCTTTATAATGTGACTTCACCTGATCTCGAGACATGACCACGTACTTGGTCTTCTTGATAACACACACACATATCAAATAGAAAACAAAGAGGAACAGGAAAATGAACTACCAGATATACTAGCCATAGAACCAGCCATACAATCAATGACAAATACTAAAGCACCCCCACCTAATTCTAAAGAAATGAGGACAGCTATTAACAAATATGCTGCATAACTTAATTAAAAGGATATGGATAGAACAGAAAGTGCCTATGAAGTGGAAAACAAATATAATAGTCCCAATATATAAAAACAAGGGTGAGAAAATACAGTGTCACAATGATAAAGGGATATCATTATTATGCACAGGATAAAAAATACTAACCACAATTCTCAATAACAGACTTAAAAAATATACTGATCATATAACTGGTGAATACCAGGCAGGATTTAGAGCAGGAAAATCAGCTATGGACCAAATTTTTACAGCTAAAAATTTGTTGGAATAAGGCTGGGAATACAGTGTAGAAATATATCAGATCTTCATTGCTTTTCAGAGGGCCTACAAGAGCATATGAACAAACAACCTATATAAAATAACGACACTTTCTGGAATTCCAAATAAATCGATAAAGTTAATAAAAAGAAAAATGAATGATTGTACCTACCATGTTAAGACAGGACTAATTATGACTGATGGTTTTAAGGTAGGAAATGGCTTGAAACAAGAAGAGGGATTAGTACCCAACTTCTTTAATACAGCATTGTAGATAGCTGTCGGTAGAAGTCAAATCCACAGTATTTTAGAGATCAGTGCAGCTAACAGGATATGCAGATGATATAAATATTATAAGAAGAAACTAAGAGCTGTTTCTGAAGTACACAAAGAGCTGAAAGATAAAGCCAAAGAAGTAGGGTTCAACATCAGAGTCAAAAGAACAACAGCAACAGTACAAAATGGGTGAACAAGAAGAATAAGCAAAATACTGGCAATTAAAGATCATGACATTGAAACTGCTAGGAGCTTCAAATACCTGGGGACTGTAATCCATAATACTAAAGATGAAACAGAAGAAATCAAAGCTAGAATCCTAGCGGGTAATACAGCCTATTCATCTCTGCCAACTATATTTAGATCTAGACAAATCCACCAAAATAATGACAGAACAAATGCTAAGTACATTTGAAGGGAGAATATTACGAATAATTTATGGCCCAATACAAGATACAGGATGCTGGTGTCCTAGATGGAATAATGACATTCATAATTTATACAAAGATCTAAATATCGTGGATGATATTGGCAGGTCATATTATAAGAATGGAAGATGAAAGGTTCCCAAAAAAGGTTCTTAATGGGAAATTTCATAATACAAGACCAGTGGGTAAATTAAGAACAAGATGGATGTCATCTGGAGGGACACATCACAGATCCTAGCAATACAAGGATGGAGGAGAAGAGCAAAATACAAAGAACGGAGGCATCTTCTGAGGGATACCAGGGCCCAGAAGAGACTATAGTGCCATAGATGGAATGGAATGGTATGGAAATATTAATATGTAGCTTTTACAGAATATGATCATAAATATTTCTGAATTTATCAATCCCTTCCTTGGCTAGCTGCATCTTGTCCTTGGCATAATTTTCCTATGACTGTAATTCATTTTAACAGTAAGCAGGGTGATTATATAACTTTGCACTTAATGACTTTGATGTCTCTCTGCAGCAACAAGTAACACCAATGAGATGACATATTTTAATCCAATGATTAAAAGATTCAGAAGTTGTTCCAAAAGGATTCCCAAACAATGCATCATTGCTAGAATGCATATACAAACTCAAGCAGTAAGCTCTTTAAAGTAACCACGCCCACTAAAGGTTAGTGTCAGTACAGTGCATATTTTACAAAATCTCTCCGGTTATTTGTTGAACCTCATAAATTACAGAGGATGTGATGGTCTGAATAAAAAAGACATAAGGATAAAATGAGAAATACGTACTACATTTTGGTAATAAAACCTCAAAAGAAGAAGCAAGTTGGAAAACCAAAGAATAAATTGGAAGATATAGAATGTCCCATTTACTGTATCTCTGAGCACAGCAGCTTTATCACATACAAAGCCTACATCTTCTGGAATATCCCTGCAATGCTCAGAGACACTATAAAAGGAATATCCAATGCGAAGAAGAAGCTTAGCTAAATAACATGAATGCATGGACTGAATTCAATTGTCTCAAGATATAGTCCTAGGGAAAGCTTTTGTAAATACAGTGATAAACCTTCAGGTTCCACAAAAGCGGGAAATTTTTTGAGCAACTAAGTAAATATCAACTTTTCAGAGACCCTGTTCCACACACTTAGTGTGTTATGAGAAACTGAGCCTCACATACAGTGGACACTGGACATTTATGTCAGACACAAGGTAGAAGATATATTTAAATGTTACCACAGAATGCAGGGACACTGGAACCAGGGAGGCTGCATACTTCACCAAATTCCTCCACACTACATTTTGTGCACACACATACACAATTCCATGCTGTGTATGAGCATGGGCTGCATATACAATTTAAACAAACCATCTTGGTGGGCTAAATACCAGTTACTTATATTTCTATAACTATTCTTCTAACCTTTGAAAATGGGTGTTCAGTGAGTTCATCCCTGAGATTGTTGAATGGTGATTCCAGAATCAGTCCATCTGCTTTCTTTCCTTCTTGAGCAAGTAAAGACAAAGCATGTGAACTCACTCTGGAAGGAAAATAAACATCACAGAACTAATTTTCACCTGCACAAAAATTTATTTGAACATTCTCTGGTATTAATTGCAAAAATAAGCAGATAGAGGTGGCAAGAAACATTCCAGCATCCTCACACCAATGGCTGCCACGACCTCCTCAATGATTTCCCATTTTTTTTTTCTGGAGGTATCTGAAAGGTCTGTATTCCAGATTTGACCCATCATTTGCAATACGCCCAGGTCCAATATCAGAGTTCGGCTTCAGGGTGTGCTGGAAAAGATGTTTCAACACAGAATGGATGCCTGAACTAGGAGCCTTGAACAGTACACCACTCTCAAAGGAGACCATTACTACCTCACTTTCCAGTAATGAATAATGCGAACCACATTTCATTCCCAAATTCGCTGTGACTTGATGACAGGTAGATTTGTTACTCAATCAATAAAATAGAATGTATTCATGAATGTAAACAGTATATCTTCTTTGACACACTTACCCTGTGCCTAGAGAGTGACCCCACACATACAATGGGGATGTCTTTGTTCTTTGCTGAACCCACTTGAACACGTATTTTCCATCAGCCACTACACCCATTTCTGTTGGAGATACAGGACTTGAATCACCATAACCTTAACAAAGAAGGCAAAAAACTGATTACTCTAACAAAATAAGTGTTAATCAGAACAGAAAGAATGAATTCAGGCAGGAATCTCATCTCTGCTCTGGGTCTTCTTTGTACATAATGATAATTCATGGGTAAAATGTAATTCTATGCCTGTCTGCCATTCTATTGTGTGTCCTTTACAGCTGGCATTCAATTAGAGAACAATCTGATAACTGAATCTTTCTATGTAACTAACTAATAATGAATGATTACAGATCTTACTCCTGTAGTCAAAAGCGATGACATGATAATTCATCCTCCTAAGCAGGGTGTACAGCTCAACACGATGTGAGCCGCCTCGGGAACCTGCGTTGCCATGCATGTACACTATCACTGGCTCTCCATGACTCAGTGCTTCTTCATAGAATGAGTCATTAGCATTCACAGAGTCATTCATTAGTGATGCTGGCAAAATATGCCTGAAAACAGTTTTGCACAATCTGTACATCAAACCATTTTCAGATAAATCAGCCAAGATTAAGACAACAAGAACAATACAAAGATGTTACAAAAGTCAATATGCTATGATCAATTACTTTGATTTACCGTCCAGTTTAACATTCTAATTGTCTCCAATAAGATACCGCATACACCACAACCATCTTCATGTTCTTCATATAAGATACTGCATGAAGATAACTCTGTATACCTACAGGAATTCCACTGAACTAGGCAGTGTAGCTATCAACTCTTACAAATCAGTCTTTGTGAATGAACAGGAAATTTTGTAATCTATAAATTAAAAATTATAACTGTAGAGCAGTATATCAAACAAAGGGCAGATAAATATATGCCTATTTTGGCAATCATGGGGAAAACACCAAATAACTTAGCAAACAGCCAAAAATTCCAAAACAAACAAATGATGATAACGGCATTTCCATGGTATCTTATATTTCAAATGGGAATATGTGGGCTGGAACTTGCTGCTGGAAATACATTAAATATAACACTGAGAGTTAAGTACTAACTTTATATAAACAGTCAAGGCATACACAATGACAGGCTTCAAGGTGACAAGACAAACAAGCACTTTGCTCTGACCCATGAAAAGTAGACTAACCATACTCCAAGGGTGACATCTTCATCAGTTGTTATGTAGAAGTTCCTAGTTGCTGGTAGGCCAAGTTTATCTGGGGTACGCAAGTCTTCAATGCGAGGCCATTTAACTGAAAGAAATTAATTTATATATTTTTAGTACCAACAACTGTTCTATAAAATATGGGTTACTAAGTAAGACCAAATGTATACTTAATGCACTTCTTGCAACTCTTCCACCAACATGTGATGCCCATTACTGCTATTTTTAAAACGTCAGCAGTAACAGATACAAATTTACTGTAATATCACTGAAAGTGCCTGTTCTTTGCACCCATTTTCTTACAACAAACAACTGAAAGAAGAAGTTGCTTATTTCTTAACACAGACTGGGTTTAACTGGCTGCAGTGGGCTCTTGTGAACATGGAAATAAATTTTTGGGTTCAAGGAGAAACAATTTCTTGATCAGCTAAACAAGTATTAACTATTCAGAATGACTCTCCTCTGGAATGTTAGTTTAAAAAAAATCCCCATTAACTTCAAAAAAGAGAGCATATCTTACACTCACCAAAATTAAGGAATATCAATGTTCTCTGCAGAGGGTACGCATATTTGAACAACACAGGTATAAAGCCAAATATTACAACTAAAACGATCAGTGTTGCCTTTACTGTACCAAACAGACATCTGAAAGAGAATTACAAGCAAGTTATATAGAATTCTGGTAACATATTACTGTATTTCTAATCTATGTAACACTATACACTTCCTAAGTGTATTAAACCTCAGAAAATTCTGACTCCCGTCTCACTGCAACATTTTGCAGGAAAGGAAAATTAATTTCACGTACATCTTGTAAGTTATATTGTGTCCTCAAAAGAAATGGGATTGTTAACTGTACAATGTACTACATTACCACAGAAGCTAGTACACTGTCTGTATGAAATCTTGTGCAAAGTAATAGTTAAAAAATTAACCTGAACAAATTATTGAAATATGCTTTGGAAATAAAGCAAGGTACAATAAACTGTACTTCAAACTAATAAACTCAGTTTAATTATGCTATACTATGGTGTGTTTGAGTAGAATTTTCTTCATCTTAGACAAACATGAACACATTCCACTGTACATAATTTTTTAATAAGTTTAACTTATCCAAATATCCATCAAAATCAAGAGATACTCTGCAAAAAAGTTGCAGAAGGACTTACATATCATAAATTAGTTTAAGGTTTAAAGTCGATACCACCGTAATTCAACTTTGTCTAACAGAATATTTAAAAATTGTCAAATACCTGTCAACAACAGGAACATTTCAACAGAAATCTAAACAATATCTAAACACATACTGTGATGTGGTTTATGACACCACATGAGGCGCACTGCTATATCTTCATGGAAATGGTACCAGCATTTACCTCTGAAATGTTGGTACCCTCTTGCAAGACAACTTGGTGTCATAACCCAGAAGGCCATAATTTTATTGCCATAAAAACTACAAATACAGTCACGCCAACATTAGAACACTCTAATTATAATTCCTGAATGAACTCTCTATCTGTAGTTTATATGTTTACAGCATTAAGTATCAATATTTCAGTTTCAGCATGGAACATAGAAACAAAAAAATATGAATGCTATCATTTCCCTCAACATCATTCACAATAATGTTCCCCTTTAATGCTACAAAATCTGTGCAGCTGAGAAAGGTGTAATCAAATAAAAAAATAAATAAACCAATAGCAGTTTGACACAACCCTGCAAACGGATAATAAATGTAAGTCCACAACATAAATGAAAGAGTTATATTAGTGTTAGTATCTCCTTGCAGCCGTCAAACAAGTCCCTTGTGCCACTGTTACCACCAGAAATAGCAGAGTTGTCATATTATTTATTAACTGAAATCTGAGAGGACAACATATTACATTTCAGTATCTAAATTATTATTACAAACCATTCAAAAGATCAGACTACAACCTGACAGATGGAAAAACATGCTGAACAAGGTCACAAGATAAAATATTAAACATCTGCTTTACAAAACTATTTCAGCAAAAATAAGAAACCAGTAAAAGTTCAAAAAACATTATTAAAACAAGCAGTTCACCCAGACAAACACAAATGACACATAACTAGTATTTACTGTTAAAATTTCATACAATCACAGTGAAAGAGGAAAAAAGCTAATAATGCCATTCTTAAGTTTCAATTGGAAGTCAAGGTTTCTCTGCACCTTGTGCATCACAGCTTAGAACGATAAAGGCATAGCAGGAAGTTTTGTGAATGATGTCAGTGGGATAAAGCAAACAATACAAGTAAAACTTGCATGCATGGCTGCAAGCACAAAGAAGGAACATGTAGTCTGTTTCATGACACTCTTACATGTCACATCAAATTAACACAATGCAACCTAAACAAGTTATACATGGGAACACACACTGTAACTGTTCACTCAACTAAAGGAGAAAATAATTTTCTAATAACACAACAAAAATGGCAAAACAACAAACCTGAGAAGTTTTCAATAATGTGATGATATACTAGCATTCGTGAACTGGTGCCCGACATACATGTGACTATACTGAGAAAAGTAATGTGGGTTGCTTATACTGTACTATTATGTGATGCAGCAGTTTACATTAATCAAAGTTCACAAGTGTGAAAAAGCTATGTGAATTATACAAATCTAACAACAACAACAACAACAACAACAGCACAGTGAAAATAAAGTGAACTTTACACTGTTATGAGTTAGACAAAGAATATTTCTATGAAAGCAAAAAGCAGAGGTAATAGGGTCATTAGAATCAAATAGCATAAGCACTGACAATGTATAAATTAACCAACACTTGTCTGCATAGATGAATAAGCAGTTGCAAGCACAAAACATGAAGCCTACTTTCCTACTGCAGTGATTTTTAGCCTTACAAAAGGTCACACTCGAAGCGAAGCTGTCAGGTTTCAGCCCTCCTGAAAGAGACTTCATAAAATAAAACTCAGTAAGTGCTGTGTCCTCTGACAAACTGCTTCCACCAATCCAAAGCAAAATTAATAAGCTTCTTCCCACTGACTATGAATATTATACACCATTATCTAGTTTCCAGTCCTAACAGCTAGACATAAACATCAAGGTTCAACTCCCAACAGGGGCAAAAGGTTTTCCTCTGTCCCAAAGCTTTCCGACTGGTACTGAAACCCACTCGGCCTCCTTTTTGATTGGTACTGGAAGTACTTTTGTCGAGAGTAAAGTCACCAAGGCAGCATGCTGAACAAATAAGAAGATGGGGAGGGGGAAAAAAAAGTTGACCATACGTCTATGCAGTATGAAACTGAGCTTTCTAAGTTATATGTGGAACTCCTCATTTTCTTCCATGAAAGGAAGTAGGCACAAAATGCGATGGTAGTGATGGTCATTATTATGATAAACTACATGACTTTCTTTGTTCTGCAGACAGTGGCAACGTAGTCAGAAAATCAGTGTTTATGACCAAATGCACTGTTTTACTATAATAAAGAATTACAACAAAATACAATGCTTATAGCAAAATGTTTTAGCAATGCCTCCATATCCAGCCAATAATCTGAAACTGATTCTTACCATATCATTTAGTTTTACATATATGAAGAGTTCTTAAATTAATCAAATTAACCCTTATCCTGCTAACGTGGAGAATATGGTGAGCTCCTAGTAATGCCAGCAGATGGTAGATGGGATTTAACTCGGCGTTTAAAGGGTTAAAACTATTAAAAATTCCACATTGAGGGGAGCAGTTTTGTCCTGAAGCTTCTGTCAAAATAGACTCTACCAAAATCTTGGGCTGAGTGCTACATTCAGTGGGTCAAGTAAACCAATGTATCTGGGACCAACTCCATCTCCATCATTAGGGTTCTGATATGATCCAACACCCAAATTATATATGAGAGAAATAGCCTTGTATATAATTTTGGAAGACTGGATGTTGAATCACATCAGAACCCTGATGACTGGAGAAAAAGTTGGTCTCTCAAATGCTGGGTTTTCTTGACCCACCAGATGTGGCCTTCAGCCCAAAATTTTAGCAAAGTCTGTCACCACAAAAGCTTCAAGACAAAACTGCTGAATTACTGAACTGACAGTGTAGGATTTTTACTAGTTTTATTAAAATACCTATCAAAGCTATTAAATCCACATAAACTCTAATTAAAGTAATACCTCAATGGGTGTTATAATAAGAACAAGATTCCACAGAATTCCACAACTTCACAAGTGGCAAACAGTTGTGACACTGTGAACTTTAGCAATTAAAATACGCAACTCTAAAATGATTAAGGACAGATGCGTAGGCCAATCAGGGATATAGCAGAGAAAAAAGAAGAGTCACAATGGCACATAAAATGGAGACATAAGAAAGTGATTAATAACAGGAATTGGTGTTAGAATAAATACTTACAATCCTAGACTGTAGAGAACTAGTGGAATACAAAATAGGGTGAGAAGTATGGCTATCCCTCTGAGTATTTGCATCATAGTGCTACGTACAAACAGATGTATAGCAATAAGGTCAAGAATCACATTAAAACTGAATACAGTACCTGTAAAAATGGACAGAGAAAACACCATCATCACTCAACTAACAACACCATTCTACAACTGTAAAATAATCTGGGTGGGACCAGAAATGATTAATAAGCAATTTAATCACATGGACTGATTCACAATGAGAACTTTCATAATAAACGAAAATTCTTTAAATTTGTAATCATGTATACTTCACTGAAGTAGAAGCTGCATGATGGAATCCACTTATTAACAACAGAACATATCAAGCTAACCAACCACAACCTCACTGAAGGCCAATCATTACAACAGGATACAAAGGTAAGCAACAGCAAACTCCCAAAGATATTACTGAAATGTACATACGTGTATTAAGACCTGAAGTATATAGTAAAGATTCATTTCTAACACACAGGTTTAAGCTCATGCCTGTACAGCCATGTGCTGAAAACACAAAATGCTTCATCAAATTAACACCTCATGTAAAGTGTGGTTGCCTAGTATGAGCTCTACTTTACAGCCATTCACAGGAATATTGACCTATAATCTTACTCTAGATTGAGGATATTAAAAACTGTAAATACATGCCCAAGATCAAGAGAGGAGGAACAGGAAGTGAGTCTACACTGAAGAAATCTTGGAAGTAAAGTGCATATCCTCAATACTTGGTAGAAACCTCTTACGTGGAAATAGAGTTACTTTACAGCAGGAACGAAAACACACTTCCAGTTTCCCAGTTCCTTGTATGAAGGATCAAGACAATTTCCCTGGGTCATAAAAATTAAATGAGACGTAAATGAGAAGGCATCACAGTGTCAAACAAAACTCATTTATTACACTAAAGTGTCCCCAAGCACAGTGATCACATTGATATTTGTCCCACCTTGGTATGAGATGACAAATTCTTCTGCAGTAGAAATCAGATTCTTGCAATCATCAAAATTCACAGCCATTTCTATTTGAGAATTACTGCAGAATCAGCAGTCTCCTAAAGTGATGTTTCAGCAATCCAAAAGTAAAGTGGATGGTCCAGACATTCACAGTGCAATTACTGCAACAACTCATGTCTGATATATGCTATGTGCGGTTATGTTGCCAAGTTGACGGATCACACCTTGCAACATATCACTTGTTTAGACCAATGAAGCAACACTTCAGAGGTCACCAATTATCAATACCATTGGTCAACCATTCTGGTCTTTTCACTTGTTTGAAAAAGGTCCCTTATGGCAGCTCTCAGAACATACTGCCACATACGAGATTATCAACATGACTGTTCAACCATTTTTGTCTTTCTAGTCATTGCCAGAACCTCCCATGTGGAGACTCTCGGGATGTGTTTTCACTATTTCATGGGATTTTAGTGTATGTGATTACCTTCTGTATGAAGAGCTCTAAAAATCAGGCCATTATGGACAGCACATACATACCCAATGCTGATAGCACATATTCTATCCAAAAGTAAGAAAATGCATCAACAGCTTTGAATACAACATTCTGGAAGATGCCACACAATGCACATGTTCCCAAAAATGCGAACTTGATGAACAAATATGAGTTGTCAGGCTCTCAAAGCAGGTACTAGTCATATAACATTCATTTCAGTTTTGACATCATGTAGGATTGTGGGTTAAGACATACATTCTGAAGGAATGTACTACTTCCATCTTCAGGGTGAAAGAATTTTGTCCAGGTACACTGAAGTGATGTGCATGAAGGAAGTGGGTCAACTATATAGGCAGGTTGAACACAATGTGACCAATCAGAACTACAGAAAGGGTACAATTAATGGACCTTGTACTGGGCTAACAGAAACCATGAAATGGTAAAATTAAGGATTATGGTAATAAATCGTGCAGAGTCCCCAAAAGAGACCCTCCTACATTATCAACCAACATCTTACTCTGAATCACAGCAGCATCTACTACACACACCTGTCTTCATAAAGATGGTGGCAGTGTTTATGTCAACCCACAATCTTACACAGTATCAAAATCACAAAGCCATCATGGCATAAATGACATGTCACTTTGGATTCACATAAATACAGTCTTCAAGGAGAGACAATCTACTTTGACTTGCACGTTTTCCTTGTTTGTGCAGGACTATTTGTTCTGATGTTAGTATGCTTGCATAAGGTAATGCTCAGGGTTTAGTCTGACAGTTTTGGTCATGAAAATGGTTTCCTGCATGACAAAACAGAGAGTGCTTATTACAAAAATGTGTTCTAAATGTGGAGGTGTCATGAAAGTTCAAAGAAATTACAGACAATTCTTTAATGTATGTGATGCTCCCAAAAACTGTATAATGATGTTTGGTTGGAAAACCTGACTTCCCTGGATGTATTTGGACCATGCCCTCCACATGGTGATTGGTTTCATCAGTTCTTATTGTTTGTTTATGTCCAGCAACACCCTTTAAATTATCTAATGCAGCATCATTGCCTTCAAATGTTGGTACCAAAGTCATTACATAATTTCTTGGAGAAGCATCACACACATTCAAGTTTGGCAGGAATTTCTTTCCACTTGCATAACATTTTCACATTAAGTAGCCATTAAAATCAAGACCCCCTGTTTTGCAGTATAAGTGATCATCTTCACAATTATGTCAATAATTAAACATTATGCCAGCGTATGTACATCAGAATACATGTTCCTACAATGGAGGGAGGAAGAAGGAAACAAGCAAATACAGAAATGAAGAAAAAGGAAGAAAAAGAAACATAGAACCTTTTTTTAAAATATGCAGTACAAATTTTAAACCAAAGGCTTACAGATATGCATATTCTTCTTATATACAATGGACTACACAGCCACAGATGCAGTTTCAGGAAGTCAGATTATCCCGTAAGGTGAGAGTTGAGCAATATGCTAGCATTAATCAGCGAACACCATTCAAGTTATCAATGAACACCATCCACGTTGTAACAGGCAACTTACATCAATTTTACAACAACTTTTGTAATTATAGAACTGACTTCCTGATCTACTGAACACACCTGAATACAAACAAAAGTTCTCTGGTAGTTGGACAGAAATTGGACAGATGAATGCATGGTATGGAGAAATCTCTAAACCTCCAGTTGTCTGCAAAGCTATGAACTACTTTTCAATTGGACATTCAGACAGTTAAAGGTTATTTTTCTGTTTCTGTTTTAAAAGGGACTGCAGGAAAATGCACATAAGTTCTCTGTGGTGTACATAACCTAATATTTCCCACATACTCTCACCTGTACCAGAAGCCAAAGTTACACAGGTGAAAACATATATAATGAAACAATAGACCTAGAAAGAGAATATGTTATAATGAAATTTTACATGCAAGAGCTACCATTACTGATGTCACCTGCCACAAGTTCTGGCACTTCAACCTAAGTCAAGTACTGTAATACACCGTTAATAACATACTATTTCACTGCAGTGCTGTTACACTGTTGTCATTAGTTCACTGGTTTATTTAACAATGCCATTCTAACTTGGTATGTAAACAATCATCAAGATAACCACTTGTGAAGGTTTGGGACAGAATACAAAGCAGAACTGCCAACCATTACACATACCTATAGTTGGCCTTTCTTACAAACATACATTAATCAGTACAGCGTTAGAGTGCTTAGAAAAAATTATTTCTGTACATCACTCTACTAGCATCTGGAAACAACATGGCCCAACCACACAGGACACAAAATTCATACCCACATTAAAGACACAAACATAATATAATTTGGACATAAATAATGATTCTTAGGATAAATCACTTCTTTCAAACAATACTTACACTACTTTTAATTCTGCAGCACAACATTAATATCAACCTACCTTCTAATAAATCTCCTTCTTGGAACCCAAAGCATTGTTCTTGGGTTGTCACAGGTAATACTGTCTGTTCTCTGTAAATGAAGCAGGGCATAGATGAAACATAACACTACTAAAAATCTGGTTGTGCAACATACAGACAATTCTACTGCTCAACAAACAGACATTGCCACATTTCAGCAACAGCATTGACATACTTGCTGCTGTTGATTGATGCAGTTCTATATCTACTGTTACTTGAAGCACCAGAAGGTTTAATATTAAAAAGTTCTACATTCTGCTCTCACTGTATTTAAGTGTACTGTATTTATCTCAAAACAAACAGCCAAGTTTGCTGTACACAACATAAAGTACCTGGTTTTTATAACCGAGATGACACTGTATAGACACTGGGTCTTAAATAAAAGTTTATGCTGGTGTTTAAAGGGTTAAATATGATTACATTGGTAGCTATGGCTCTGGCATATTACATCACTTTACCAGTATTTCTTGACAATATCTTCTCACATTCATAAAGATCATACCATAACAGCCAGTCTGCACTCACATCTTCATGCTTAATCCAAATTAAACATTTATTCAACCATTCCAGTTCTATATACATGCTTGGTTCGGCAACTAGCACAGTAAGATAAATTTTCTGTCTACTCTTCAAGACAGTGAAGAAAAAACATTTGCATGAGGTCATATTATTTTCCCATCTTCATACATTTCCTTTCATTGCAATTTCTCTGCTATAAATCAATTGATATTTTAATTTAATTCAGCATTTTGCACATTCAAATTATATTTATTTATACAGTAGTAAGAATAAAAGTGGCAAAGCAGTGGGAGAACTGGCTGACCAATGTAAGTCTGCAATGATATAAATAACACTACAAACAGTAATATTTGTTATGAACCTTATGAAAAACTAAATCAATGTTTGTTGTCTCTCCCTATGAGTTATTTAAAACTTTTTGTGCCTTTTAATAGGCACAAGCAGCAATATTTTGTTAAAAGAAGGCATTGTTACTCCCTCCTAGACCCAAGCTAAAGGTGTAAATGCCCCGTGTCTTCATATTAAGGGTAAAGTTACCTCTATACACTCTCTGAAGGCATATAGAGAAATGGAGGCATACCTCCACTCATTCTTAACCGTGGCACTTTATGGACATGAGTGATCTGCCTTACGGCCCAGCCACTTTATTTCCATGGACAGTGACCCCGGTATCCACTGAACAGGAAGCTCGGCGGGCCCAACAGCCGGTCTGGACATTTTGGACAAGAGAAGAATCTCTTCCACCTACCGGGAATGTAACTCACATCGTTCAGACCGCAGCCTAGTGACTATACTTGGCACGCTCTCCCCGACTCCTGTCTTCCTATTGTTAATTAATTACTCAATTAAAATTTGAAATGGGTTCATTCTGTAATAATATTTTTTCCCCCCACAAGTCCCGAATTTGTAACATTCGTATAATGCGTCGGCTTCAATAAAGATGCCAGGCAACAGCTGGATGACAGTACACGCCGGTACTCATGCCTCTCCGTACCGTCACAAAAAAGCAATGGGACTAAGAACAAAAACTATACTAGCGTCTTACAAACACATACCAAACAGTGTCAAATCTGATAATTCAAACTCACGTGTATCTTCTGTTAAGGACACCTATGAGTTGTGTAAACAATGTAAAAACGTGTAAACCGCGGTAAAATTTCTGTAGAATAAAGGGAAGAAAAAAAGGAGAAAAATGTTTCACAAGCACACAGGATTAGATTTACATTTCACTTAAAAAATGCACCGTGGTGGTAAATAAATTACTTTCTGGTCAGTAACAACAAACACTGGCTCTCGTTCACACACTAAGGAATACAGAAACTGCTTGCATTAAAAGTGGCTAGTGTAGTCATTCCATCCAATAACTTACAATAAGACCATTAATTCGATTTACCATGCAGTTAAAATCTTATCTCGTTTATATATAGTGCGTTGCATTACCTCACTATTTCACGCACGAAACCGATACGCACGTCTTAAGCCACTGTCTAAGCCCGCATCCGTCCGGATAAGCGTTAACACTTTAGGTTGAGGTTAGATAACCATTTCTTGTGCAATTACAGTTCGGTTGTGTTACATAATACACCTAAAACATAAATCCGTTGCTGATACCTGTGCATACATCAAACAAATATACTGTTTTATGTATCACCAGTACATCCAACAAATTATCTTCACTGCCGTATCATACGTTTGACTCATTCCGGTACTACGTTGATGATGTTTGACCGCTGCGTCTAATAATCATTTTAAATCAGAAGAGACGGCCTTGCCGCATGTCGCAAACGTTTTAAATGAAACGTAAACTTTGCAGAATCATACGTGGAACTTCTGAACAATACAAACAACTAACTATTCATTGTACCGCGACTATTATGCCCATATTTCACCCACTATCATTCCTTCGTACAAACCTCTTTCATATTATCCTGTAACCCCTTCGTTCAATAATTTATATAACTTTCCACACTGCGGTATTGATTGTCATTGAAGTGGGAGTTCGTAACAGACAAGATTAGATGTGATGAGCAAACGTGAAAATCATTACAATGACGCACTTGAACCTATGTGATGATATACGCCTAAGCTTTTTTTTTTTTTGGGGGGGGGGGGGGGGGAAATATTAAAATTTTGGTGTTTTTTTTTTTTTTTTTTTTTTTTTTTAACATTTTATATAAATGTTTT
>Ga0123355_10003059_pt1 | contig 23822 bp, 13 predicted proteins | sample TergutEmb28metaG_3_FD_89872 | JGI IMG/M metagenome (GOLD analysis project Ga0123355, IMG submission 89872) | Embiratermes neotenicus P1 segment gut microbial communities from Petit-Saut dam, French Guiana - Emb289 P1 | ecosystem: Host-associated > Arthropoda: Insects > Digestive system > Gut ... | reverse complement strand
CACACATCGAACCAGAGCAATACAACCCATGAAATAACTCAGCACATAAGTCGCAAGCTCCTGAGGATGGATGTATTAACATCCGAAACATGTTGAGCATTAAATAAAGAAATAATAAAGCAAATGATATCAAGTTGTTCTCTCTTTACTCAACTAGTTCTGAAGGAGTTTACGACAGAATGTATCACCGCCGGCTGTATCTAACGCATACTGCACAGACGCCTGAACAATTACTAACAGCCTTATGAAGGAACATGCAGTGGTTACATGTGAGATAAACCCTGATTAAAGCTGTAAGAGTTCCCAGTATTCTCACGGAATTAAACTGTCTCCATAAAGTGAAGTGTACGGGAAAGGACAAAGTACATAAAATTGAATCTACACCTAGTAACACAACTTTGGTCGAACAAAATATTTACTTCTCCTTCCTCCTCCAGCTAATAATAATAATAATAATAATAATAATAATAATAATAATAATAATAATAATAATAATAATAATAATAATAATCACATTTGAGAATAACATTAAAGAACTGAACCAGAGAAAAACATATAAGTATTTAGGCATATAAGAGAGTTTTGACATACAGCACAAGAATGAGAAATAAAAGCTGAAGAAGGAATACTTGAGGAGATTGAAACTAGTTTTGGGTACAGAATTAAGTGTAAAGAATAGCATTCAAGCAATTTGATTATTGGCAGTACCAGTACTTAGATACAGTTTTGGAATTAACTAGCGCCAAGAAGAATTGCAAAAGCTAGATCGGAAAACAAAGAAACTACTAACCATTCACGGACAGCATCACCCAAAAGCAGATATAGATCGCTTGTATGTCCCCAGAAAACAGGGAAGAAGGGGCTAGATGCAGTTAGAAGCAGCCTATGCAGTAGAAATTACAAAATTGGTGAAATATGTAGACAGGAAGGAAGACCCACTAATACAGGTTGTCAGAACACACCAACACAACACCGACTCAGCAGTGTTGCAGACAGCTATACGCCTCAAGACAGAAGTACAGAAGGAAACAAGAAAAATGAAGGACAGCATAGCGGAGAAAACAATGAAAGATGGCACGGGAAGAGGATGGATGGACAATTGCCACGTAAATTAGACGAAAAGCTGGTGGACATTGAACATTCATATCGCTGGCTAAAATCTGGCGACATCAAGGGAGAAACAGAAAATACAATACTGGCGGCTCAAGACCAAGCAATTAGTACAAACTATTTTAAGAATAAAATTTTGAAGGAAGAAACTAAGAGTAACTGCCGGTTATGAAAGAAAAAAGAAGAAACTATTAACCACTTAACTTCGGGATGCCCCATTTTGGCGAAGAACGAATATTTAGTGAGACACGATAAAGTCTGTACACATTTGCACTACTCAATATGCAAAGCCTTAGGCATTGTAACCACAGACATATGGTAAACACACATGCCGAAGTCAGTGTGTGAAGAGGGAGATGTCACATTGTTGTGGAATCAAGCAGTACACACAGACAGAGAAATTACAGCAAATAGGCCAGATATAATAATTAAAAACCAAAAAGAGAAAACATGCACTCTGATAGATGTGGCAGTACCCGCAGACAGAAATGTTGTGCAAAAAAAGCGGAAAAAAGTTAAAATACAAGAGTTTATGTATAGAGATAAAACGAATGTGGAACCTGAAATGTACGATTGTACCAGTAACAATTGGCGCCACTGGAATAGTAAAGAGAAGCTTAAGGAAACATTTGGAAACTGTACCAGGAAAACATTCCATAGATTCACTACAAAAGACAGCTATACTTGGAACATCACACATAATCCGGAAAGTACTGCAGTGTGAAGCTTGAAGCCTGAGCGGTGGGGATCACCGCTAGTTCAAGAGAAGTAGCAGGAAGAAAAGGCATGTGACAAAAGACATCCATATCGTATAATAATAATAATAATAATAATAATAATAATAATAATAATTACCACACTCATCGAAAAAAGCATCAGTTTCTTTGTTCATATTTGCATAAGCCCAACTCTTTTGGAAGTACAAACACAGCTCACTGAAACAGTATTCTAGCGCCTTCATGACAATAATATTTTAGAATCATTCACTGTTTGTACTTCATCAATCTAAAACTAAACTAAACTCCGTGGCTTTAGTCCGCGAGCGAACCATACCGACAGAGCGGCCGCCGCCGGTAGGAGAAGTTATTGCCAACTTTTGCGGATAGAGGGGTGTCACGTGGTTAGCGCAACGGTTCCCCACGGCTGTTAATCTCTGTTTTCTGAACCTGGAGCCGCTACTTTTCAATCATCCCTTTAAATATAAAATTTATTCTACAACGTTTCGGGGGCAGAGTTGGTTCCGTCTTTGGGTAAAATAAAGGGAGAAACGTCTACAGAGATGGGGGAAATATTTTGAACCTCTTGGAACAAAAGATTAGAAAATCGGGCCGAAATGGCCCCACAGACACAAAACAGCCTTGCATACCAGTCCTGTGTTGTTCACTATTACACGCGAAGACAGGACGAATCTTCTCCTCGAAATGTGGTGTAGTTTTATTATAAACGAGCGAAGCACTGTATGACCACATATTTCCCCTAACATACTACGTGAACCAGATAGAATTCGTGGTTTCGTTTTGGGCCGATACAAAACTTAACTTTATTCCAAAGCGTACATACCAGCTCAGGGGACCATAAAGCTATTTCATGAGTAACAGAGGCTAATTCCTAGGAAATAAAGCGGTCGGTCTTTAAGGCTGACCACTCACCTTCATACAGACCCAGGCTAAAAGAGCCATACATTCATTCTCTCACACAGCTTCACGGCCTGTACAGAGTCACCTTTACTACCACTACTACAAGAAGCTCTACCACTAATACTACTACTACCACAACCACCATTACTACTACTACTACTAATACTACTAACACTACCACCACTACCAATACTACTACTACTACTACCACTACTACTGCCACATCACTACCACTACTAGTACTCGCACAGTGCACTAACTTGGACGTCTCGTGTTACTAATTTATTTTTCAAGGAATCTTTGGCACATGACAGCGGAGCTCAAAGAATGAAATGACACATTACATGATAAAACATAAGCATTGTGAAGAAAACTACTTTTTCCGTTGATAAGGGCTCTGATCTTTGTATCTGATCTACGAATAGTAGTTGTGCGTACAGCGAGCACGTATTGATTCTGTCAATTATTCTTATGTTCTGGGTAAAAGAATAATGTTACAAATAACCAACATCAGTACGCTGGATACGGAATCACAGAGGATTGTCCGCTGTGCGTCAATGCGGCTTTGTCGACATCCTTTGTTAATCCGTACAAACGAAATTCATTGGGATAAATAAAAACAAAAACTTTAGCCGAACACTGAATTTTGATGATATATCTATGCAAATGTCTCTAGACTATAATAAGGGTTTACCAAGTCGTTAAGCATTATTAGAAAGGTAGACATCGCCCCTCGTTTTATAACAGAGACGTATCTGTGACGTCACCTTTAAATAAATGACATTCCTTTGGACAGGACATACCGTTGCGTTATGCAATTATAGAGTAACAACAGGCAATGTGGTTATGACGTAACAGTGAGGCGCGTTGATGTAGCCCCTGTTGTAGTGGAATAGCAGTAAGTAGCCTATTACATTTCTGAGTGTGTGTCTGTAGCCTTAGTAATCCAGCATGCAGAGCGTATGCGCTGTATTATATTGTCATCTGTGGCCTGTTTGGTTCTCCATCATTTTTCCACGTTACTTCATAAGCAGGTACGATTTTAGAAAATAATTACTGAACACAACATTCGTGTTTTGATTCTTTTTACAAATTCTGTCTAAAAAAGTCTTGTTCTACGAAGAATTCAGGGAGGTAGTATCATAATTGTACAAATGTCCGCATGTACAGTATCCGTTATTCTTGTCAGATTTTAATGAAACGCGAATTTCCTAGCTAGACTTTAGAAAAAATACTCAAATATCAATTTTCATGAGTATTCTTTCAGTGAGAGCAGAGTTGTTTCATGAGAACGGACGGACGAACAAAATGATGAAGCTAATTGTCGGTTTCCGAAATTTTACGAATTCGTCTAACAAATACACTCTGTAGCACGTTGACTGGCACTTGATATATGTGTACAGCACAACCTTCGTAAATTACAGCTTCTCTTCTTAGACTAAAATTTTAAAACAATCCTCATTAAGAAGAATATTTACACAGAAAAATACCATGTCGAAGCTCTTAATACGTAAGAAATTACGTCGTGGTATAAAACAAATTTTTCCTGCTTACTACCACTTACCTCGTCGTTGAATATCAAAAAAACTAAGGAATCATCAAACTTGTTTAATTATTAAGATTTGTAGGTTACGTTTAAAATACTAAAAGTCTTAATATTTTATAACAATACGAGTACTTGTGAAAGCACTGCAATAAGCCGCTCAATTAAAAATAATTTTCCTTTTGTATGCAAGAGGGAGGTCCCTTTCATCTTAATATCACCCTCCTTTTCTGCATACAGTCTATTACTCTCGCCTCAAAATAGCCCCATTACTGGCTGAAACACGTAGCGAATTTATGTGGGCAATATAATGTTTGTGTACTGTAAAGTGTGTCTGAATATATTTGTGACTACAAAGCGTATCTTATTAAATAATCCGCGCTAAATTATGTAAAACTTGCAAAATCTGCTCGGTTATGGATAATCTAAACACGCCGTAAGTGCCACTGACTACCCTAACGTTAGTCTTCATATCTGAGGATTCCAGCCCCCCCCCCCAAACGCTCGTTCACAAAGACTTCAGGACACTATCACAACGACGGTAAGCAAGTTAATCATTCCCTTGAACGCAGGTGCGTTGACGTACCGTGTACAGCGTAGCCACCACGTCACAGCTTTATAAGTGAAGTGAAAATTGAATCAATTATTTACCAACACAGACTCGGAGGAGAGCCGAAGAAGGAAAAGCGCAATGCTATTCAGGTTTCATCCAGTGTGCAAGAAAAGCGGCTCGTACTAATACTAAAATACTAAAATGCCTTTTATGAAAGCTTTCCTAACGAGAAGCCGGGAAGGTAAAAACGTCCATCGTTACCGTATGGCGGCCATTCCGGTGGCCGCGTGGTCTAAAGTGTGAGTCTGCGGTCGTTAGCTTGCTGGGATTGCGGGTTCCAACCCTGTCGGAGACATGGATTTCTGTCTCTTGTGATCTATGTGTGTCGCCACGTAGAGGTCTCTGCGACAGGCCGATCTGTCGTCCAGAGGAGTCCTACCAAGTGCGCAAATGTGTGTGTGTCAATGTAACCATGTGCAACAATATTCCTCTAAACCTACAATGAGAGTGGGCCAGGTAGCTCAGTCGGTGTAGCGACTGACTACGGGCTGGAAAGTCCGGGATCGAATCCCGGTGGGTGCGAGATTTTCCGCCAGTTCAGATTGGCCCTGAGGCACACCCAGCCTCCTGTAAAATGGGTACCGGGTCTTTCCCGGGGGTAAAGTACGGCCGGGGCGTACTGCTGACCACTCACCCCTTCTAGTGCCGCGGTCATGGAAGAGTAGAGCTATACCTCTACCCACCCTCTGGGTCACACCGGGCCTGTAACATGATCACTTTACCTTTACCTATAATGAGTGGGCAGAAAGAGGTCAGAATACGACAGAAAAGAAAAAAGAAAGAAAGAATATTTATAGCTGATACAGAATGACGTAGACTCGCATTGTTGCACAGTCAAATTCAAACAAGTGAAATGTAGTTCCTGAACGATAATTACTTTAGCGTTGGTCCTGACAGATGTAGACGGTTTTGATGCTTCTTCGTCTATATTAATTTTAAGAACGGAGGAGAAGTCTGTAACCATCCGACAAAATTCAGTGTTTTCGTCGTTTTTAGGCGAATTCGCAAATCTACGAAAAGCGACTATTAGCTTCGTCGTGTGTGTCTGTCCGTCTGCATGGAACAACTGAACACCCACTGGACGGATTGCCATAAATATTATATTTGAGCATTTTTCGAAAATATGTCGAAAATGTTCAAGCTACATTAAAATCAGACAAAAATAACAGGAACGTTACATGAAGAATAATATACATTTTTGATCACATCTCGCTTTATTTAGGTAAAGATAAAGCTCCCTGATGATGGCCATTAAAGATCGAAACATACAGGAGCGATATTATTGTGTATTTTGATCTAAATTTAAAACTTTCAATCAGGTTGATAAAAGGTGCATTTGTTGGTGCGTGAACTACGTAAAGGTAAAGCAGTCCCATTACAGGCCTGGACAGGCCCAGAGGGTTCCAGGAAGTTAAGGCTCCCAGATTTCGTGACATCGGCACAGGATGGTGGTAAGTTGTCAGCGTTACGCACTGGCCGCCTTTACCCCCAGGAAATACTCCTGGTACTCATTTTTGTTAGAGGCTGACTCGACCTCAGGGCCATAGTGCGATCACAAAGATTTTATGTCAATGAAGAATCCACTGACACCTGTGAACTACCTAGATTTAAAAAATGCACGGTGCAACGATAAAAATGGCATACAATATACGTATAACGTAACAATGTGGGACAGTCGTGTAACCATTGTTACAGTGTAAATGTAATAAGTAGGTTATTACATAACATTTGTGTCTTTGTTTGTAGTCCTATTTGCCCAGAAAGCAACGCGCATGCGCCACCGTTGTCTGTGGCTTGTCCGGCTCACAATAGTTTTCCACATTATCTTATAAAGGGCATGATTTTCGGGAAAAAAGTCATTGAACACAAAATGGGTGTTTTGATTTTCTCCACAAATCTTGTCCGGACAATTTCTCATTACAATAAGAAGTGAGCGAGATACGATCACAACTGTAAATTGTTCTTCATGTAAAGTACCAATTATTCGTCCCATGACTTTAAATTTGTTACTATTTTGAAGTACAGCATTCAAGATGCGAGTCCATGAAATGTGGCTTTCCTCATTTTACACCGAAAGTTGTCACTGTGGATTTCTTTTATAAACTTTCCAATAGGTCTGCTGCTAATAAAATCCGTGAAAACGAGAAAGTACCTGCAAATAATCTCCTAACTATCGTACACTCCGCTTCACAAATCTTGTCAGTAATGAGTCTGGTTGTACAAAATGAAAAAAGTATAAATTTGGACACTGCCTTTTTGACAGTGATGGACGGCTCATTTACGTGACCAATACGTCACTAGGAACAAACTCCAATTTAAACGTACATATTACCTACATTATTTACTTAAATAAATGGGTTTAATTATTGCTTCGGTGTAACAAAGGAAACTGTGTACAATTGTATATTAGAATTTCCACTTAAGTTACCTTACTAAGAAACAAAACAGGCATACGTATATTCAAAATATGACGTATAAAGCAACTAGCACAAGTGTCAACAGCAGACCGAATATTATGTCTCTGAATCTGAGTGTGCAGCATTAATTTGCTGCAGCTTGAATGTCTCCTTCACAACGAGAACAAAGCTTCTTGAATGTGACAGCCTGATTATATACAATTTACGGAACACTATTCCAAGACACTGGTTGATGGGAAGTGCCGCAGATAGTGCAATAAATTCTCGTGCGTTTTCCTAAAATGTTCTTAACCCTTTAAAAACCAAGTTAAATCTCATCTTCCATTGGCTGACATTATTAGGAGCTCACCATATTCTCCACATTAGCAAGTTAATGGTTAAACAAAATTTTAAGATTCGCTAACTACAGAACTGGATTCTACGCACACATGTAAAGAAATTTTTACCAAGACAAACCCAGCAACTTACAACCTTACATAGTTTCATATATCATCCAATATATGCATTCTATACTTATGACACATCAACTGCTATATGTTTCTGAACCGAGGTGCCGAAGCGTGTAGGAGTTGATGTGTCATCAATGGCATATTACAGAGTGTATATGTTGGATGAAATATAAACTGAACAGCCTGCACGGTATGAATAACATAAAAAAATCCCCATATGTGTATTTACAGAACCGTGGGTTTCCCTCGAAGTTGGATTGAACAAATCTTTTCTTGAAAACTTATGGTTGTTTCGGTAACAAATGAACAAAGTGCCTTCCGAAACGTCACCACCTCGTTGTCAAGGGCTGTCCACTGCTACAGATAATGTGTCAGGTAAATCCAGACCATATCCTTACAGCTTAATTCTTCTGATATGCCCAGACTATAAAAATACAGCTTACATCTTCAGGTAAATCCAGACTACATCCTTACAGCCTACATCTTCAGGTAAATCCAGACCATATCCTTACAGCTTAATTCTTCTGATAAGTCAAGACAGCTTAATTCTTCAGGTAAATCCAGACCATAACCTTAAAGCTTACATCACCAGGTAAATCCAGACTAAATCCTTACAGCTTACTTCTTCAGGTAAATCCAGATCTATCTTTAGAGCTAACTTCTTCAGGTAAATCCCGACCATATCCTTACAACTTACTTCCTCAGGTAAATTCAGACTATATCGTTACAGCTTACTTCTTCAGGTAAACCCAGATCATATCCTTAGAGCTAACGTGTTCAGGTTAATCCCGACCATATCCTTACAACTTATTTCAAGTAAATCCCGACCATATCCTTACAACTTACTTCCTCAGGTAAATCCAGACTATATCGTTACAGCTTACTTCTTCAGCTAAATCCAGACCATATCCCTACAGCTTACTTCTTCAGAGTAGCCCTTAACACAGTCGTCGTGCCTATTGCTAGGCCTAGGTGTACCGTTTGGTTTCTAACCTTCAGGCATTCGGGCCAACATTTTTAGACATTTTTCACTTCGCGTTACATTATAAATGTTATACTTGTTTTTATTATCCATGATTTAGTCCCAGTAATCTTACCATTATTTCATTGTACGTACGTTCTTGCACCGTAATGACGCTTTCCCTCCCTGAGACAGAAACTATCTCCATAACAGTGCTCTATCCATCGGCAGACGTAATAATATCGATGACGAATGCAGATGCACATGGATTCAGTGGTAACTGTATTGGCTATGAAAGTGGGATGGGGGAAGTTGCGACGGTAATACTGCTTTGGCGATGTTCGAAAATGTGTGCATTACGTAACAAGACATGCTATGTACGTATAACGTAACATTAAGGCACATTCGTGCAATCACTGTTGCAGTGGAAAAGATATAAGTATCACACATTCTGGTTGTGTGCCTGTAGCCTCAGTTTTCAGGCATGAAATGTGCATACGCCATGTTGTCATCTGTGACCTGCCCGGCTTACAATATTTTTCCACATTAGCTCAAAAACGGCAAGATTTTCTAAAAAAAAAAAAAGATTTTGAACTTAAAATGTGCATTTTGATTTTCTCTACAACATTCGCCAGAAACATTTCTCATTCTAAGAAGAAGTGAGCGGGAAATGATCAAAAATGTAAATTGTCCATTACGTAAAGAACCCGTTATTCTTGTCAGATTTTAATGCAACCTCAATTTTCTCGGCAGGTTTTCGAAAAATATTCAAATGTAAACTTTCATGATAATATCTCCACTGGGCGCCGAGTTGTTCCATGAGGAAGGACGGACAGACAGACACGACGAAATTAATAGTCGCTCTTCGCAATTTTGCGAACGCGCCTAAAACCAATGACCTTGATGACAATATTTATATAATGATAGTTCTTAAAACATGCATAAGACGGAAGGAACTTCCCTTTGATTAGAAACAATATCTTAGTATACCTACTCGCAGAGCTTGTTAAAGAAAACGGTGACGCGAATTACGTTACTTGGCAGCTAAATTGAACGCCGTGTGTAACGTTTCACAAAGAACAGCTTATTTATACATGCAACTTTAATTAAATTCGTCCGACATTACATGTCTGTATTGAATTTCGGTTCCAAGTCTCCACCAGGTAAGCACCAATACAGTTTAATGTCAAACTAAATCAGAATTCCTTGCAAGCAGTCTTGGAATGTTTGTTTATAAGTGCACTGCCTCTGCACAAACTAAATGCAAAGGGTTTTGTTGCTCTCTGTACTGACACTGATCCGATATGTGTAAGTGCAAACAACAGGGCAACAAAGTACAAGAGTGTGTGCACAGAATTAAATCCAGCCTTACCTAGCGGTAGAATTGTTCTCGCCTGACGCCAGTTCATTAACAGACGATTGTAGCTAAACACTGACAGGAGTTTTCGAAATCCAGTATGAAACAAGGATGCCCAAATTTAGTTGTACTTAACAAATCCAGTCTGAGTGCACAGTTGAATGAAGCTTCAGTTACTGTAATGATACTCCTTTATCAGTCATTTCAAATACTAATAAAAACACTGGCCGAAAAATGGCTGAAACCTATTGAGCAAAATCTCATATGTACACAATGACACAATATTGGAAATTCTAGATATATCAATCTCACGTTTAGCTACATGGATTTTGCCACTCTCGCGAAAGCTATAGCTGCAGTTTTGCGCGATTAGAATCCTGAAATTCTGATATATTGATATAAGGGTACCAAACGGGAAAGGGAATATACGTATAACTTAACACTGACGGACGTTCGTGTAACCATTGTTGCTGTGGAGAAACAACAAGTGTTACTTACACCGAATATGTGTTTGTAGTCTCTGTTAAACAGCATGCGATGCGTATGCGCTGTATTGTCATCTGTGGCCTGTCCAGCTCTACATTATTGTTCGCATTATTTCACAAACGGTACGACTTTCGAAATAAAGTCAGTGGACATAAAATTTGGGTTTCTCTTTTCTCTACAACATTCATCTGAAGAACTTCTCATTCTAAGAAGAACTGAGACAGATATAAATCCATAATGATCGTCTTGTAAAGTGGCCGTTACTCATGTAAGATTTTAATAAAACTGGAATTGTTATCGATAGAGATTCGAAAAATACTCAAACCTCAAATTTGGCGCATATTCATTCGGTGAGAGCAGAGTTGTCCCGTGAGGAACAATGGACAGACATGACAAATCTAATAGTCGGTTTCCGCATTTTTCGGAACGCGCCTAAAAACGAGAAACTACTGCTTTTATATAACAGCTACCACCAATTATTCCACGTTCGTATCGTGGGCGGAACGACAGGAAAATGTAGGGTTTTATCAGGTTGTTCGCGCTGGCACGCATACGGAAGACTGTCAAAAATCGGGAGGTACACTGCATGTTTCTGTTATGAAATTAAACTCAATGGAACACCGGCAAACATTCTTTAAAAAAGCCGCAGAATATATACCTGTGGGTGGCTGCCAATGTGTGTACACTTTTTACTACAGTAACTATGGTAAGCAAGTGCAATAAAACACAAGTGCTTCTAATTCATGGAATCTTTCACGTCTGTAAACACGCGGAAAAGTTACACGTTTCGTGAGACCTATAAATCAAACACAGGTTTCATAACCACTAAGGAAAACAGCTGCACCACTTGTTTCTATATGGAAACTTGAAGATGTGGGGTCGTTTGGGTCCGCAGTTTGTTTCCGCAGATTAATTTTGCCCGCAAAGTAAATCGGGAGGGAGTGAAAGGGAGTAGGGTGGAGAAGCGGCTTTAGGGTGTTGTCAGATACCGTTACTGGCGAAGCTCTGGTTAATGTGGAAGGAACCAAGCGATCTCCAATAGCATCAAACGGTGATACTTGTATTTGAGGTGAGATATGCCACAAAGAGTGAACTCATAGTGGAGATCGGAAACTTATTTTTACTTCTAAGCATTATGTATCGATCTTGTGTTAATTGGACCGTGCATCATTGTGATAGTTGAAGAATAAAAGACCAGCTTGATGTCACTTGATATTTTTTTTCACTGCTTATGTGCTCAACATGTTTCGGACATTAATATATCCATTCATCAGGAGCTTGCGACTATTTTGTTGAATTACCACATTGGTCGTATTGTTCTTGGTTCGATGTGTGTTGGAGTTTCGGTGTGGTTGGGTTGGAGTGGTATCCGTGTTGCAGGCTGAAAGCCAACACTTTTTACTACAGTAACTATGGTAAGCAAGTGCAATAAAACACAAGTGCTTCTAATTCATGGAATCTTTCACGTCTGTAAACACGCGGAAAAGTTACACACCACACCACACCGAAACTCCATCACACATCGAACCAAGAACAATACGACCAATGTGGTAATTCAACAAAATAGTCGCAAGCTCCTGATGAATGGATATATTAATGTCCGAAACATGTTGAGCACATAAGAAGTGAAATGAAATATCAAGTGACATCAAGTTGGTTTTATTCTTCAACTATTATGTATCGAACTCGGTCGCAGACTGTCTGGTTATATGTATACAGTATGGAGAATCACACTTTTACATATCGGTATCTCTGAAATAATTTTATCTATGTTGACTGGAACATAAAAAGACAGCAGTATTGAAATTATGGAAAATATATAATAATAATAATAATAATAATAATAATAATAATAATAAAATAATAATAATAATAACAATAAGTTAAAATACAAGAGTTTATGTATAGAGATACAACGAATGTGAAACCTGAAATGTACGATTACACCAGTAATAATTTGTGCCACTGGAATAGTAACGAGAATCTTAAGGAAAAATCTGGAAACTGTACCAGGAAAACTTTCGACAGATTCACTAAAAAAACAGCTATACTTTGAACATCACACATAATAAGGAAAGTACTGCTGTGTGAAGCTTGAAGCCTGAGCGGTGGGGATCACCGCTGGTTCATGAGAAGTACCGGGAAGAAAATGTTTGTGACAAGAGATATCCATATAATAATAATAATAATAATAATAATAAGGAACTCCACTATTACATTCTGCATATGCTATTCCAATGTCTTTTATATACTATTCTTTGCAAGAATGCTACACATTATCCGAATTCACTTATTGGCAGTAATTCCAAATTCCCCTGTTAGCCTACATTTCTTCCAAAAATAAAGATGTGAGTTTGTGAAATCACACTACCCTCCGTGAATAAACACACGAGCGTCTTGACCTGTGGCTGTGGGTCGGGTCCGGCTGTTTGAAGTGCTGAAACCTAACTGAACCGCACTGAACTTGATGTGGGAGTTAATCTACCGCAGAAAACACCAATTCAGTATATTCTAATTAAAAATAGAGTAGTAAGAGAACAAGACGAATGCGCGAAACTGTAAGGCCGGATATAGTTTAGAGTTTGATGTTTGTTCGACCGTGAATCATTGTGAAAACTGAAGAATAAAAACCAATTCGATGCCACTTATTACTTTATTGTACTTCTTATAGGCTCAACATGTGTCTGGCACTACTATGCCCATCATCAGGAGCTCGCGACTATAATGTTGATTACCACATTGGTCGCCTCGTTCTTGGTTTGCTGTAGGTTGGAGTTTAGGTGCGGTTAGACCGGAGAAGTGTCCGGGCTGCTGCCCGGACACTACTCCAGTAGTACTTTGAATAACGCGTACTTTGAATAACGGGTACTTTGAATGAAGGCCAATGTACTTTTTGATCATATCTCGTTCGATTCTTCTTAGATTGAGAAATTTTTCAGACAATAGCTGTAAAGCGAACAAATCATACGTTTGATATTCATTTTTTTTCCGAAAATCATGCCGTTTATGAGCTACTGTGGAAAAATACTGTCGAGCCGTGAGGGCCATAGATGGCAATATGGCGCATGCGCATTGCATGCTGGGTAACTAAGGCTACAAACACACTCTCAGAATTTGTAATAATTATTGCTTTCCCACTGCAACAATGGATGCACAAACGCACGTCAATATTACTTTATACGTCAATTATCTCTCCTGTCACCTTCATAAAATGTAAAGCTCATTTTGCAAAGTTCTCTAGCCTTCCGATATCACCAGTCACAAATTCCCATATACCTCTCGCAGCATCCCGTTCACTTCGATACATGTAAAATAAAATTTTTGTTGTAAATAGGATACGGAAATATAACAGGATTTGAAGCAAGGCAGTAAATTATTTATCACTGCATACTGCATATTATATGCCGTCAAAACAGAAACATCAGCAAATCTCTTTATTTACACTTTAATTTACCACCTAACCCCCAGTCCATAAATAGCTTAAAATATGATACTATGAAGCCTTACGGCTAATGCAGCTTCGTTAACTTAGCTGCACAACACACACAATACATGGGATTCTTACAGCATGGGTCTCCAACCAACGGCCCGCATGCCACGTTATATTGTGCAACCAAAAGCCATATTATTGAATCATGTAGGTACTACAAAAGTTACAAAATTAGGCATTTACGTACACTATTTTTTATTATTCTCAAATTCAGCCAGCGAACCAGCCAATAATAAGTGGTGTTTTTTAAGTGCGTCATCCCCGTTGTGTTGGTTTAATAACAAATAATTTAGTGTATTATACTTACACTTCAGCTCAGAAAAACACTGCCCTATTAAAACATTACTTAACCATAAAAACAAGTGTTCTGATGCAAATATCACGCAAAATATTGAAAGACATGAAGTGACACTATAATATTGTGCTAGAACTTTATGAACCTTAATATTATAGCATGATAGTTTTTAAGTATATTGTACTAATCGAACTAATTGTAACATATATGTAGCATAAGAAGAGAAACCCACTATGACATGTGTACATAGACAACTAATGACAATCCACTTGTAACAGCCCTTGGCCATGATACCCAATATAGAAAAACGAGATCTCGTTACCCCAATACCCTCAAAGAAAAACCCATACATCTTGTATAGCTGCTCTGTAAGTCAAAGCACATCCTGAAGATGGCCCACATATAGGACCGAAACATGTAGTTGTATTCCTACTGTACTACTAGGTGAAATATAGTTGTGTTCGACTGTAAGTATAATACACAAAATTCTTTGTTATTAATAACTGGTGTGACCCTTTGACTTATAAAGAAGTTGGACGCCCACGACTTAGAGCTTAAAGATGGATTGAGTAATCTCCTCCGAAACGTAGTAAGAGTTTATTAATGCACACTGTTTAATATCCCAGAACACCCCAGTCTTTATCAGCACCGCTGTGAAAGTCTCAAATGACGCAAGTAGGAAAAAACTAATCCCACGTTATTCGTAGCGTTCGATTTCTTACATGTTTACAGCGAAAAAAACTGTCATCCACTGTCGAGAGAAGGCTTCATACTTCTTCTCTTACTAAAATTACCTTCCCTCCTGCTTCTTCTCTATTTAAAAGCAGCAGGTGCCACTACGAAGCTGGCGGCCACAGGTGTATTCTGTCAATATTTGTATTACACATTACTGTCTCCTGAGATGTGACATCGTAAACTCTGATAGAATTTTACCGACATTTAGGAAGAACCTCCTGGTTTCATATTCAGGCAGGTAAAAGCCAACAAAATAAACACAAAGTTTTTTTCTTATAATAAAACCAAGTAGATGCACTAATTTCGGAAATTTATTTTTGGAATAAAATTCTACATATTTCGAACAGTTCCTCTGTCCATCATCGGAAGTTTTTCACTGTACACACAGCAATGTTATATGTGATACAGGTTTGCTGACAGCTTGCTCTAAGCTGTCAGCAAACCTGTATAACATACCTCGTATACCATTGCCGTGTTTACCGTGAAAATCTCCTGGTTATGGACAGAGTAACTGCCCGAAACATGTAAAGTTTTATTCCAAAAATTTTACGAGAAATTAATGAAACTAGTTAGTTTTATTATAAGAATTTATCACGATACACGGTCACTTGAACGTCATAACTTTTATTATAAAACACGGGTAAATTCCTACCAAACTACACAGCGCCACTATCTTGAAGACGGTAATCCCCATTATCTACGCCGTGAAAACCTTCCACACAAAACGGTATTATTTTGTTTCGCGGTACACGTCGTCATCTGTACCTGATAACTTCAGTGGCCAGGGGCTGTCAGATAGACCGTGCCTCATTAAGGGGGAATGCAATATTTAACAGCACGAAGAGTGGACGGAGACCCCTAGAAATTATTCAGGAGAAGACTGGAGGGTTTCAAGATTAGCTTAGCTCGGCGTTGGACAAAACATGGCACAGGAACATGAACTATGCACTTACATTCAACTGTACTGTTACTAGTAGCTTAGTTCGTGTTCTAGTTCACTTAAAAATATTGACCATAAATTTTGTGTGGTCTCTGGGGCAACACAAGTGAAATAATGACGATTTACTTTCTCCTAAAATTGCCACGAATTTCCACGCTATGTCCACTGTAGTGTTACGGCTGACCTCTCGGACCAGTTACTGCAGACAACTTTCTTTCCAAGTCATAATACTCTGTGAAGATCCCGCGCCAATTCGAAGCGCACATACACAAAAATAGAAGGTAAAGACATCTGCTAATATTAGGAGCACAACTCATATTCCTACACAAAAATAAAGCATGCATTTTTGTATTCCCTGTCGGAAAAAAACGAGTAATTGTTTTTAATCCGGTAATGTCTGAGCCAAATTCTAGGTAACAGCGGACGGACAGTAGCGCAAAAAACTTTTCGCATTCAGCAACTATACTATGCGCAAAACTACTCGTTCCCTTCACACTGATATCACAATACGTGTACACGATGGGCGAGAAGTCGCCGTAATGCTACGCAAGGCACACAAAATGAAATATTTTATGTAATTACTGTTTTACACATGAACCGTCCTTCAATGACCTACCTGTCGGCCATGGACACGAATCAACTGACTTCTCTTCAGCGCACTACTACCACTACCACTACTACTACTACTACTACTACTACTACTACTACTACTATTATTACTACCACCACCACCACCACCAGTTATTCTTCTTCCTCTTCTTTTATTCTTCTCCTCTTCTTATTATTTTTCTGCTTCTTCATATCATTTTTTCTTCTTCTTCTCCTCCTTTTTTTCTTCTACTTATTCTCATTCTCTTTCTTCCATTGCATTCCATTTGCTCTACATCCCTGGGCGGGACTTGACCTCAATAAACTTCCTCCACTTCTCTCTTGACTGTATATTAATTCTCCAAATTCTGCGCCCAACCAGTGCGATTTCTAACTTATCGCATCACCTCAACTTCGGTCTGCCTCTCCTATCTCCACTTCCTCCTCGTTTAATACAAAGGACCTTCTTTGCAGGATCACTCCCTTCCACCCTTATCACATGTCCAGCCCACCTAAATCCAGAAGCTTAATAAATTTCACATCATCATATTCATTATAAAGTTCATAAATTTCAGAGTTTTTGCTGTTCTTCCAACATCCACGCTCTACGACACACAAGATACGCTAAATTCGTTAAAAACAGGACATCAAGGCGTTTTTTTCACCTACGCATAGGGTTAAAACAACTTCACACATACCCTACACATAAGAATTTCATTATTCGTAATTAACACCGAAAGCATATTCCAAAGTATAATGTGATATTCAGGCATTAAAGCGATTTTTGGACATGTGCCACTGTACACTATCATATAAAAATAAAAGAAGTCTACAAAAAAGTGTATATACTAGTCCAACATGGAAAGAAACGTCTGACTTATGTATTTCATTTACGTATTGGTTCAAGCAGCATAAAAACCTAAAGATGAAGGCGCTACGTCCCTTCGAAACATCAGGATCTATTTTCAAACCCACAAGGCAAAAGGTACCAGAACACAAGAATTTTCCAGCACCACCGCTGTGGAAACAATAAATGTAGAATAAACGGTATCTTTCATTATTTCTGTTCACTCAGAAGTCTGTAAGTGCAGAACGTTTCGTCATGCAGTAAGTTTAGAGTATTGTGAGCAATTACTGCGTGACAGTGTTACATCAAAGTTTTGCTTGCCTGAGATAAAACACCTTATGAAAGTCATGAAGCAAACCCAACGACAAGAATGACTGACCTACTTAAATGCTCTTTGCTGAATCCACTGTAAACTTTAATAAACGCGGTAAAAATGTTTCACGGTCGTAGAATGAGCGTAAGAAGCATGCTAGTTATTTCTCGTACGATCCCCGCACCTCTAAAGATGATCTGTCGAAACGTCGAGAAATTATCATCCAGTGACGAACCGTCGTATCCCAGAAGAACACAGTCCTCAAATACAACGTCGTGTAAATCTCATGATTCATATTCGAAATGTTTTGAAACAAAACTCCAAGATTTTTAAACACGATATGCATTCACCGGCCTGTATTTTCATGGAGATTAATGAATGTGACAAAGAACTCTTTGTGAAAATGGAACGATGGCATGTTTCTCAAAAATTACTAATCTTGCAACAAAAGGATTTCGTGGAACGTGTTAATAACTTTCAAAATCCATACAAAATATTCCGACTTGTGACAAATCCCCACAACATTGAGTAGTAATTGCTGAACTTGCAACAAATGTCATGTTTGACTTTGGATGTTACGGAGTCGCGGATGGTTAAGTTCAGGGAACCTCGGTTTGGATAAGCAAATTTGTGATTTGATAAAAGAGCTGTAAATTTTACAGCAGAAGTGGCGTCTGCAGTGCTGTTATTCTCTGAAAAAACACAACTTGTATGAGCAACTATCCTCGACAATAAATTGTATCAAATCACACCTGTGGATTCGTATCGCTCTTTAAGAACCAAGAACAGTTCGAGAAGTGGGTAGCTGTGCAAAAACTAGAGGAGCAAGTATCTCACTAAGTACGTCAACGTACAAATTGACTGGCTGAAGACACGAACGCTGTCTGAGCCCACGACAGGCAAGTAAGTAACTTTTGTTGACAATTTGACAAGAAGTAGAACAAGACAGGCAACGTGCGCATCAGGAAACATCCAGGCCCTTTTGCGTAACCATTTTTTGTCGTGTAAAAGCAATAAATATTTCATATTCTGAGTGTTTGTTTGTAGCCTTCGTTAATCCAGCATGCAATGCGCATGCGCCGTATTGTCACCTGTGGCCTGCCCGGCTTTACAACACTTTTTCACATTATCTCATAAAGCCCAAGATTTCCGGAAAGAATATTAAATATAAAATGTTTTACTTTTATGGTTCCGTGCAGCGCTGATCTATTGTCCAAAGAGATGCAACACAAAGCAGTATATTTATTATTCTGCAAGTTCACTCTAAATGTTTCGGGTGTCAACTACACCCGTCATCAGGACTACACAAAACTGTAACTACAGCCTCCGATACTGGTCATATTTTTTGTGCAGCTACCTCCTTTCAACGTGGACAAACTAGCTTGGCCATGTTGAAGGGAGGTAGCTGCACCAGTACCGGAGGCTGTAGTTACAGTTTTCTGTATTCCTGATGACGGGTGCGGTTGAAACCCGAAACATGTAGAGTGAACTTGCAGAATAATAGATAGACTTCTTTGTGTTGAATTTCGTTGGACAATTATTAATTTAAAATGAGGGTTTTGGTTTTCTCTACATTTGTATGAAAAATTTCCCATTCTAAGAAGAATTCAGGGAAATACTGTCGTAAATATAGAAAGTGTCTCCATGTCAAATACCCCTTATTCTTGTCCGATTTAATGAAACTTTAACCTCCTCGACGACTTTTTGATTAATACTCTAATATCAAATTTTATGAGAAGCTGTCCAGTGCGAACCGAGTAGTTCCATGCGAACGGGCATAAACGACGAAATTAGTAGTCGCCCTGGCGATTTTGCGAACACGCCTAAAAATGGTTCGCCACCTCTGCTTCAGTTAATACAATACTGACCCCATTAAAATTTCGTATTTTATATGCAAGTGAAGGCAGTAAATAGTACGGAAGTATATTGCAAAGTGTAGTGCTGGCTCTCTGAATTAAGTTCGTTCTACTGTATACGTTAAGCGGAACTGTGAGCTTTATTTACGGGCAAGTAAGATCCCTTAAGAGCAGATTTCATGTCTTCCCAAATTTCGATTTATAGTCATAAAAAATACGAGGAATAGCGATGCAAAATATGCGTTAAAATGTATCGGTAAATTCTTCTTTATGTAGTAAAGGACTGAACTGCTATAAGAAAAGTGAGACAATGTTGCGCAGTTTGACACCCCGAAGGCAGATCCTTTTTGCTATATTAGCTCCCGCAGAACACTCAAAGCTTGGATCTTGCACGGAAGTTATGGTGTGGAACCGATATCTACAAAACTTCACTCTTCCAAATACAGCAGACATAATCCCTATTTTACTCCTCAAGAAGATGTGATACCACCTGAATTTTAATACTGAAATGGAAATTCTGGGCATATTTTGTGCAATCTTCTACATACCTTTACGAAAATTTTATATTGCACTTTCAAATCAGTTCATGGTTTTTAAGTTGCTTAAAAATAAGTATGATATGTATAGATCTACATATCCCATATTGCAAAATTAACAGAACGCTTTCAACTGTATCAGAATAAACTACGATTTTGTAGACCAAGTAGAGTTAAACTAGTTTTGAAAATCATTATTTTCTGTGGCATGAGTTAGTAGTTCTTCTGACTCATGTGTCGACAATGTCATACATGTGAGGACTTCACTCTCCTCAGTATATACACGGCACAGCATATTGGTAGTTAAAACACTTTATTATCCAACAGATGCACAATATATAATTCGTAGATACAATTAGAATTGTTATAAAATATTTAAGAATATTTAAAATTGCTCCAACATATTTCGGATCACAAGGGATCCATCATCAGGGAGCTCTATACAGTGCTTGGCTAAAATTACAGTAATGCCGCTCTAGACTGTGCAGTACACACACGCACCACGGGCAAATATTCTGCCATAACACCGACTAAGTCCATGTCAACGGGCACGGTACAGCCATTACTGTAATTTTTGCCAAGCACTGTATGAAGCTCCCTGATGATGGATTCCTTGTGATCCGAAATATGTTGGAACAATTTTAAATATTTTTAAATATTTTATAATAATTCTAATTGTATCGACGAATTATATATTTGTGCATCTGTTGGATAATAAAGTATTTTAATCATCACTGATGCAAGGTACAAACGTGAAGATATTGGTAGTTGTTTACCGACGTTTCGGGACAGCCTTTGGTCCCATCTTCGACAGTAAAGTTTGCCTGTCCCTTGAACATGAGACTGACAGAATGTCCCAAAATGTCGGCAACAACTGCCAACAGAAGCACAGTAACAAACCAGAAGAGGAAGTTTAAAGCACGGCAGGGGAAAGCTGCAATCTCGCATATCATATGCACATTCGTTGATAGTGATGGCGTTTTGTTTTGTGACGGGTCTCATAACTATTTCATTGTGTTCCTTCTGTGTCTTTTCATGATATAAAATCATGCAATATTTCACAATATTTCCAAACTAATTTTTCCCCCCATGGCTCGACAGCCCTATGTGGTCACATGCCTCCCAGTTTATGAGGTTTCGAGAACGCACTCAGGCACACCGCAATCGGTTGAATTCCTCTGGACTAGTTAAAGGCCCGTCGCAGAAACCTCTACATGACAACACAGCACTCACGACAGACAGGCTTCCATGCCCCTGACGAGGTTCGAATCAGTAACCCCAGCAAGCGAGCAGCCGCACATCCGTTCTTTAGACCGTACGAACAAAAGGATCGGTTTCCCTACAAATCAGTGATCTTAACATAAAACATATTTCATTTTCTCAGAGACGGTAGTTAGTGCAAAAGTTTATTTCATGATTTAAATAAGGTCGTGTAGATTTGTAACTGCAAACTTCATACAGTTTTATAAACAACAGAACTAAACAATTTTTTTTTTGTGAAAGTATAAAGCTTTCAAGTAAATCAACGATCACCGTAAATGGCAGCCTCCACTAATACCCTACAAAAACACCATTAAAATTGTCTCCCGTACAACTTTCCAAGCCCTTGGAAGTGGGTGAAGTTTTTTAGGGCAGAAGATGTTTACTCGCTTAAGCCCTGATATGAAATATTGCAAACGGACGGCACACGACTGCTCGCAAGAAATTTTTATTTATTCCTCTTTCAAATGCGATATTCACAGTAAGCAGGGTCTCTGGTCTCACTGCATTGCATTTTGTGAAACATAAACCATTCTAATTAAGTGTGGCAGATTCAGCGGTTCGCAGAGAATCAGACTGCTAATTTACGGGCAGAAAGTACTGAGGACACAAAAGAATTTTTCTTTCATGTTAATACAGGTGAACACGTTTCTAGTTTTCTGTTATATCATTCTATGCGTCGGTAATGACTTTGGGAACAGCGTGTGTGCCGACCCCTCCATCGATGTACGTGGGTCTGTCTGGAATTTGGCCCATTGAGGACATCTATTATTGCAATTACACTAATAAAAATATCGTTTTGGTTTTATACATAACAGGCACGTGGAGAATCGATGAAAATAACATTATCAAACCCCAAGAATTGGATTGCAATTGTCTCTAAAAATGAAATGGAAAAAAAGGGAATATTTGGATGGGTTTGTGTTTGTATTATGAGCAAACATTAGCATGGGTTATCTCAACATACGGTCCTCTGTAAAAAGAACGTCTACAAATTTTTCCTTCATATAAAAACATCAAATTCAACATTAATCATTCAGAGAACACTGGCCTAAATCATATTTAAAGCTTTACATCATAACGCCCGGTAAAGAAAATCCGCCTCGGTTATTGACACGAATCGGTCGACCTAGCACAGGGCAAAGCCGCTGATTAATCTGAGGTCCATAAAAATCGCTGGAACATGGTATGTGGGCATAATTTAGAATTTTCGAATGGCAAGCGTGGCTGTACATAAAATAAGCGCTGGACTTCAAGAGGCTGTTAAAACTGTCTGACATTGAAATTATAAAGAACTCTATAACCAAAATTCACATGCTCGAGAATCGACACAAATTTTGCAGGGACGACATAGATTAAAAAAAAAGAAATTTGACGTTCAGGTGACCGTGCATCTTATAATAAAACCAACTAGATGCACTAATTTCTCAAATTTATTTTTGGAATAAAACTCTGCATGTTTCGGATAGTTCATCTGTCCATCATAAGGAGTTTTTCACTGTACACGAAGCAAAGGTTCATATCATACAGGTTTGTTGACAGCTCGCTATCTGTCAGCAAACCTGTATGACATATACCATTACTGTGTGTACATTGAAAAACTTTTGATGATGGACAAAGGAACTGTCCGAAACATGTAGTTTTATTCCAAAAATAAATTTGAGAAATTTGCGCATCTAGTAGTGTGTACAGTGAAAAACTACTGATGATGGACAGATGAACTGCGCGAAACATGTAGAATTTTATCCCAAAAATTAATTTGAGAAATTAATGCATCCAGTTGGTTTTATTAAACGAATAATAAAAGAATTTTACCCAATAATGCAAAAGGAAACAAATTTATTTAAAAACTGTAAAATGATAAGACCAGAACAGAGATAAGTAATGATTTTGGTCTTCTAGTGGTCAGTCTGGAGCTCGCTCCTGTGTTGTGCCTCGCTGCCCGGTGTTGTAACAGGTCAGCTGCATGTTCGGTCAAGTAACGAGTGAGGGAGTCTTAACCTTAAAGTTCTAGCGGTCAGGTTACGCAATAAATTGCCGCCATTACGTAGCACTCAAGACTCTGACATTACCTTAGAGTATACTTCCTACCAGAGAGCGTGGAAATAACACTTCTCTGAAAATGGAGGAGTGTATTATATTGTATGCTTTCTTCTGGGCAATTCCCCGACAACTGAATGTTATAAGCCGATTTTTCGGAACGTTCTGTTCCATCTTCAAAGGCAGGTAGGTATGATACCTACCTGGCTATGAAGATGGAACAGAATATTTATTTATCTCAGTAATTAACCAACTTGATGCACAAAATTTTTGTTTTACAATAAGTTTATTTCATGCCTCTACATGTTTCGAGCACATGTGCTCATCATCAGGAGGTCAAAATTGCATT
>Ga0123355_10003058_pt1 | contig 23827 bp, 18 predicted proteins | sample TergutEmb28metaG_3_FD_89872 | JGI IMG/M metagenome (GOLD analysis project Ga0123355, IMG submission 89872) | Embiratermes neotenicus P1 segment gut microbial communities from Petit-Saut dam, French Guiana - Emb289 P1 | ecosystem: Host-associated > Arthropoda: Insects > Digestive system > Gut ... | reverse complement strand
TTGGGATAATATTCCTGGGGAGAAGTAGGAATAAACGCACTAGGTGGAGCAGCCAGTGGTGCATTAGCTGGCACCGGCTGGGCCGATTAGCTTTTGAAGCGTCCATCGGCGCTGCAGTTGGTGCTATAGGTGGAAACTCAAGCGATGTGCTTCGAAGCTTAAATGGACATTACACTATTAGTAATATTATGATACTATTCTAATGGATATAATCGAGCAGGGGTTCTAAGATTAGAGCTAGTAAACTATCATGGCTATGCTTCTGTATCGAAGGTGAGATTGCGATCAATGTCAAATGATGAAGCTGCTGTTAGAGAATTATGGGCGGGGATGGATCCCGAAAACCAAGGTATTGACACTGTTATAATTACTGATCATGCGAGTGCGACTGGTTTTAGCCCATATACTGTATATGATTTTAATGGTGAGCGTGATTGGACAAATATGGCTAGAATTGCTAACACTGACATTCGTAATTTTGATTTAAGAGACATTGATACCTTACTTCTTTTGGGTTGTAGTACGGCAGGTACGCCGCCTGAGGGTAGTGAGATCATTTGCTCTACACGGTCATGCTCAAATAGTCATTGGAGCTGATGAACTTGTCTCTTTGAGGAATGGCGGAAGAAGGATAGTAAACACGCGCCTATCCTCTAATCCAGACTGTCCATATTACAACCTTCCAGGTCAAGGCTTTATAGTGCTTAACTCCAACGGAGAGAAAGTGGGGCTTATAGGAAGAAGTTTTGATGGTGGTGTTGGAGAAATGTTAGAGGCGATGAACAATCTAATATTAGGAGGATGTGTTGATTGTGATGGATCTAGTAGTACTTATTCACCAAAGAGCAAGAAGTAGGGATGAAGCTTATAAAAGGGTTAAAAACAGCTTTGAGTTACTTTCTTAATCAGTGAAATTTAGTTGCAAATTTTATTAGGTAATATTCTAATAGCCTGTGGTCAAGAAGGAGTTGAAATCGTGACTAAAGAGCAGAGCATTTTTGGGAAATCAGAAATAGAGCATACTTGCTTGATTGAAAATGAAGTAGTAAGTTAATAGGTAGATGGATGATTGCTGAAGAGTCTTTGGGAATTTTTCTCACATTTTGTACTGATGGAACTGGAGTGGAGCTTAACTACAATGGAACTGAGACGATATTTGAATGATTGAAGGGGATACATTCCCCGAGGCTTGCCTCGTAAAAGGTTTTTGTGGAACGGTTCCCAGTGACACTAGGCAAGATACCCCGCCCGTAGGGTGAGCATCTCTGGGAGATGCAAAGGGCTTGCCCCGAGGTAGTTCATTGGTCAGCAGATGATGGACACCTTACAATAGAGCGTATTCGTGAAGGAGAAGTGGAAATTAGAGAATGGTCATATTCGATTGAATGATCAAATACTATTGATGCGTACGTATTATCTATAACAAATTTAGAAAGTGGTCTCAATGATATTTTCTATCGTTTTGGAAATTGAAATGGTCTCAAAATAGTTTATTAGGAGCTAGTCTATCAGATCGGCGGTATAATCCAGTGCAAATCTGATGTTATCCGCTGAATTGAACCAATGAAAGTCATCATAAATTATTAGAAGCTATGCTTTAATATGAAAAGATTTAATCTTGGCCTAGGACATAGCAATTTTGAATATGAAATTTTTTAGAAAAACCTTAGGAAAATGCAATGATTGAAAACCTAGGTGATAAAAGCAGCACTCTATTCTATACTGTTGCAAAAGTAAATAACTAAAATTGTCAAAATGAATTTTTTTGAATTAATTAACCAATCCATAAAGCCCAAATGGATAAAATTCAATTTATAGGAGGAATTAGAATGCAAAAGGATGATAAATTCAAACCGCTAGATTCTAAGGAACACAAGGTGAGCGACATCTACGAACCAGAAGTCGATTCGAAAGATATACATCACCCAACGGAAGATGAAATTTTTGCAGAATTACAAACAAATCAGAATGAACCACAAACTCAGCATAAAACTTCGACTCCGATACCCCCTGAACCAACAAAAGAAATACTAGAAGCCGACAAGGGATATAATGAAATCCAAGAACCACATAAAAAAATCTCGGAAGCGTCGTCACCATCACTTCCTAAATCCCAATCAGTCCCACCATCTCAATTACAACCAGAGTTACCTGCTGAGGGTGAAAGTGCAATAAAAGTAAGCATCGAACAAATGGGGCAAGACATTAAAACACTTGTCGATGCCTCAACAAAAATTACAAGTGAAGTGCGAGAAATCCACAAGCTGTATCACAATGAATACGCTTCTCGCTTGAAGTCTATGCAAGATAAAATCGAGTGGTATCAGGAAATTGAAAAAGGGCGTATTTTCGATGGTATCCTCGGTGAAGTCGCAAAATTGTATACAGACTACGAATCAATGTTGGATGTGATTAGCGAAGAGAAAGTTAGAAAGGGATTTACATATATGCTTGATGATATTGTGCAGATACTAGAAGCAAATGGCGTATCTAAGCAAAAAAGCAAGGAGCGTGACAAAAGAAATACGAGACATTGTAGAGTAATAGAGCGTGTTTTGACAAACACTGCTGAGCTGCATGACACTATCGCACGAAGTAGAGGAACTGGTTTTTACATTGAAAATCGTTCTTTAATTAAAGAACCAGTGGATATCTATCTATATTCACAAGATACCGACAGCAAATCGGACGAAATTTAAGGAGGAAACAACTATGTCAAAAGTTTACGGTATTGATTTAGGAACAACATATTCTGCAATTGCCACGCTAGATGAAAATGGGATGCCAGAGGTGATAGAAAACCATCCCGACTCAGATTTGCTACTGGCTTCTGCTGTTTATTTTCCAAGTGGGGGAGATCCTGTAGTTGGCAAAGAAGCAAAAAATCAAGAAGAGGTTGAACCAGAGAGGGTGGTTCAATTTGTCAAGCGAGAAATAGGTAAAGCTGATGCGCAAGTGCGCGATTTTGATGGCATTAAATATGATCCTATTTTAGTATCATCACTTGTTCTTAAGCGCATGAAAGAATATGCAAACGAACAGGGACACGATGTTAAAGACGTTGTTATTACCTGTCCTGCTTATTTTGGCAATGAAGAACGCATTGCAACAGAGCAAGCTGGGATAATTGCAGGCTTAAATGTGCTTAATATCGTCAATGAGCCAACCGCTGCTGCGCTTAATTACTGTTGTCGTGAATTTAAGGAAAATCGTAAAATTATGGTTTATGATTTAGGAGGTGGAACTTTTGATATCACCTTATTTGATTTCAGTGTTGATGACAACGGGAAAGCAACAATTGATGTTATTGAAACTGGTGGAAATGATCAATTGGGAGGTATTGATTGGGATTCACGTTTGTATGATTATATCAGCGAACTTTATGTCGATGAATGTGGTATATCACAAGATGACATCGACATGGAGCTTAGACAAAAAATCCTCATAGAGGTTGAAGTTGTTAAAAAGGGTATTTCCAATATGACAAGTAAAAATTTTACGATTGGTTATGCCGGAGAGAGAACACGCCTTGAAGTGACTCGTGAAAAATTTGAAGAGCAGACACAAGACTTGGTGGAACAAACGATGGATTTCGTACACCAACTTTTACAAACAGCTGGAATTTCTGCAGAGCAAGTTGATGTCGTTTTACTTGTTGGTGGTTCAACAAAGATGCCAATGATCAAAGCAGCAGTTGACGCAGTATTTCCAGGTAAAACTAGGGTGGAGCAACCAGATCTAGCTGTAGCAAAAGGGGCTGCACTTGCTGCTGCTATTGAATTTAATGAGCGCCTCGATAAGTATGTAAGTGGTGAAACTGATATCTTTGACGAACCTATCGGAAAAGACGGAGAACCTTCGGAAATATTGTCTCCAATTACCGAAGAAGAAGCAACAAGTCTAAAAATAAATGTCCCGCAACAAGTCAGCATGGTAAATGATAAACTTCAGCGTTCATTTGGTCCAGCAGTATATATTGATGATAATTCATTCATGATCGACAATTTGTTATTTGTCGGGGATGAGATTCCATCTGATGCGACAAGCACATACGGCACAATGATTGATAATCAGGAAGCAGTTAAGTTTACAGTGTTTGAGAATGTTTCTAGGGATCGTATAAATACGCATATCACGCCTTCAATAGATGCGCAAGGAAATGAACAATATACCGATCCTGCTCTGAAAGTAAAATCTCTTGGAAGTGTACATTTGGAGCTACCACCTGGAACGCCCAAAGGAGCGCCAATTCAAGTTTTTTTCCGTAGTAACACCAAAGGTATAGAGGTTCGTGCTACAAATCTTGAAACCAACGAGTCAGTGGAGTCAGTACTAACTTCCGAGAATAGCATGACCCAAGAAGAAATAAGTGAAGCGATTAGAACAATGGCTTCTGTGCGAACAAGCGGAAATATTTAAAACGATACTAGGAGGATGAAGAAAATGGCAGTTTCAGTTGGCATTGATCTAGGCACTACGTTTTCTGCGGTTGCTTACGTGGACCCCGAAACAAAAATGCCAAAAATTATTCCCAATAACGAAGGGAACAAAATCACCCCATCTATTATTCAATTTATAAATGGCAAGCCTGTGTTTGGTTCAGAAGCCGAGAGTGCTTTTATTGCTAATGAGCCTGGATGTGTCGCTACATTTAAGCGAAACATGGGTCAAGAAGAAGTTTACTGCACAATTGATGGGACTTCTTACACAGCCGAAGATTTGTCAGCACTCTTGCTTCGTCACCTCAAAGAAAACGCCGAGGCAGTGTTAGGGGAATCTATTAAAGATGTTGTGATTACTGTTCCAGCCTACTTTTACTCACCACATCGAGAAGCTACACTTAATGCTGCAACCGCTGCTGGACTGAATGTCAAAAAGATTATTGACGAGCCAAATGCTGCAGCAATGGCATATGGCTTAAGCAATTGGAGAGAAAATGCCAATATTTTAGTGTATGACTTAGGCGGTGGCACTTTCGATGTTACACTAACGCGCATGGGACGAAATGGAGAGCTGATTACTATCGCAACACGTGGTGATCATTATCTCGGCGGTCGAGACTGGGATGATCGAATTGAACTTTTACTCCTTGAAAAATTTGCCGATGAAACAGGGATTGAAGTGGAATCAAATCCAATGATTAAAGCGATACTTCGTGGTTTGACTGAGGGCGTCAAAAGACAGCTTTCCGTGATGGACACCGTGAAGGTAACGACCTCAATCCCTAACTACGGTGTAGCTTCTGTGGTCGTTACAAAAGTGGAATTTGAAGAAAGAACCACTGACCTAATTGATAGAACTGGTGTGCTTTGTCAAGCGGTTCTCGAAGAAGCGGGAGTGAGTATGCGCTATGTTACCGATATCCTTTTAGTGGGCGGTTCGACACGGATGCCTCAAATTTCTCAATATATTACGAAGCTATTCGGTAAAAAACCAATCGCACACGTTAATCCAGATGAAGCTGTTGCAATAGGAGCAGCAATTCAAGCTACAAAAGAAAATGAAGCGTACACCAAGTTGTCAGTGCAAGTAATGAAAGATGGAAAGAAAGTAACAGACCGAACAAGCTCAAATCTTTTGCTAAGAACCTCTGTAAAACCAACGAAGAAATTATCAAATATTGGACTTTTATCTCTTCGAGAAACTACTGCTCATGCGATGGGCATAATTGCAATAAATGATGACGAGAAGCGCTATTACAATGAAATCATTATACCAGCAAATCATCCTCGCCCTGTAAGAGCTGCTAAGAGATTTAGATTCTATACATCACCAAATTCAAAGAATGAACTTGAAATATATGTGTTACAAGGTGACAGTGAAAATCCATTAGACTGTGTTATTCCTTATAAATATGTAGTTACTGGAATACAACATGTTAACAAGGGAGAAAAAATTGGGACAGTTATCCGCGTTCAATACAGTTATGACGAAAATGGAATAATCCATATTCAAGCAAGGCAAGCAAAAGCAGAGGTTGATTTGCCAATACGCAAAGATGAACTTCCGACGGACATGTCAAAATTTGGGCGTCCAATAGTAAACGACCAATCTGGTCAACCTTCGTCTTTAGGACTTCAACTTGGACAAGGCAGCAGTCAAGGTATAGTTCACAAGTATAAAGCGATAACGTTTAGCAACGTAGAATGGGAAAAGTATGATAATATTCCTTTTCATCCAAGTGGTGCAGAATTCAATGAACCGCCAGTGCATGTTATTGCTAATGAAAAGGCTATTGAGTTTCATGGATATAATGTCAGTGCAATGGATGAAGGTGTTTCTTACACGATAAACGCTGATGATGATTTTGAAATCGAATGTGATATCAATACTTCTACAATCCAACCTCATCCAGGTGGGAATGTAAAAATTACACTTGGCATTATTACTGCAAGTTTAAACGAGAACGGCGGAAACATTTTCTTGGATGACGAGAATGTTTCAACGGTCGGATCAAAGTTCAAATTAAAGATGTCTTTGACAAACGGGGGTCTTTATGAAGTATATACGAACGGAAAACTTGCAGGTAGCAAAACAAAGCCAAGCATGGGAGGAGGACTCGATGTGTGTTTTGGGTTGACCCATGGTGCTCATTATTGTCATATTATCTCCCGTGCTTATATATCCAATATTAAGATGAAACAACGTATGAATCAAGATTCAGAAAATGAAAGTTCTGAAACTGAAACCTGGGATGATTAAGGAGGAGGGCTTCAACATGGCTGAATGTGAACTTTTCGGGCTGACAGGACTCCCTTTCGATCCGCCGGAAAAAGCTGGGAAGAAAGTAAAAGAAGAAATTAAAAAGAAAATAGCAGAATTAGGGACGGCTTTAGGCAAAGAAACGCAACCTCTAGCGCGCGAGAAAATTAACGGTGAACTTACTTTTCTTAAACAATGCCTCGGCGAAGGAGCTGCAGAGGACAGTGTTTTTGATGGAGCAAAACTAAACGCACTCTACACTAAACTAGCGCAAGCTCGTACAGACAAAGAACTTGCCATTTTGAAAGCTACAGTTGAATTCCAAAAACAGGCAGGAACTCGTGTTGTCACTAATGGAACAATTCGTGCTCAAGTACGAAAAACAAGGCTCTCCAAGGAAAATGTTGAAAAAGTATATAATGAAACAGGATTTACCATATCAACAGTTGACCCTAACAAAGCATACCCCAAATTCCCAACTAATGCTGACAAGACATATTCAGAGCTTGAGGCATTAAGAAAATCAAAAGATCCTAACCCACAAGGGCATGATTTGAATATGGCTGTTGACCTATATGCATTTATTGCATATCTTTGCAGCAAACTGGAAAGCGCAGCAGAAAACCCTGCAGAATACAAAACAAAATCAACATCTGAACTTCGGTCAATTCTTGATGGATTTGCGCGACCGCTATCTCAGAGAACTGACCCATTGGGGAAACTCTGTGCCTCTATAGCATCAGCAGGCAAATCCTATGTATTTAACTCTGATGAGAATCGTGCAGCGTATGATAAGTATTTGTTGTATCGTTCGTCGCAAATGGAAAACATATTTACTGTTATAAAGGCCGTTTCTGTTTCGGATAAATATGATCTTAAATTTGCTGAGAGCTGTATTAAACAGATATCAGCTGTTTTTGGTGAATATGATGTTGCGCTTGCTATATACAACAAAGAAGCAGGAATAGAATACATTCCAGAAAAGGCAATCTTTCATGTGAAATGTCCGTATTGTCAGAATCTTTCCGAATTCGCTGATGTAAACGAAGCAAAGGCAGCAAACAAATGTACACATTGTGAAAAGGCATTATATAAGCAATGCAGCAAATGCAAAAAAAGTGTTCTTGTCTCTCATGATAAATGTCCAGAATGTAGTTTTGTCTTTGCAAGTACTGCTATGTTTGCAAAGTTCTGTGCTGCTGTTGAACAAGCTCTTCGTCGAAGTGATTTTGAAGAGGCTCGCAATAATTTGTTCCAAGCGAAATCTGCTGATCCAAGTGAGGAAACAAGAATAGCGGAACTTGAAGCGCAGATAAGCTCAGTGGAAGAGAAATTTAAAAAGCCTATTAATGATTTGCGTCAATTAATTGCACAAAGAAAATTTGATGAGGCATCAAAAGTTTTAGCAGACACAATCAGAAATTTTCCAAGCCTTAATGTCGCAAGTTTTGATTCGCAAATTAAAGCTGTTATAAATAGTGCAAGAACGACGTTTACAAATGCAAAAAAATTGCCTTTATCCAAGCAAGTAGATATTTGTCTAGAAATTTTAAACGAGTGTGTCGATTTCAAACCAGCTATTGATTTTTTAAGGGTAACTCCACCAGAAAGTTGCAAAAATTTTTCGATTGGTCTTGATCCTGTAGGCTGCAATACCAACTTGAATTGGTCTCGTTCGACTGAGCAAGGTGTGACATACCGCGTACTTAGGAAACATGGGAAAAATGCGCCAGTAAACGAAATGGATGGCGAAATAGTCTTAGATAAGTCTTCGGAAATATCGTACTGCGATAGCGAAATTCAACCAGGGAAAAGTTATAGTTATGCTGTATTTGCTGTGCGATACGGAGTTTTTTCTAAATCCATAAATAAAACAATTGTTTTGCTAGCAGATGTTACCGAACTACGCTTTGAACAAATTGATACAACGATACGACTGACTTGGAATAATCCCAAAAACTGCACAGGAGTGACAATCTATAAAATAGTAGAGGGTGTGACGACTAAGCTAATCCAAAATGCACATGGAAGTTATGAGGATAAAGGCGTAAAATACGGCATTCCTTATATTTATAAACTTTGTGCAAATTACAATGGTCTGCCATCAAGTAATGGTGTCGATTTGATTGTAATACCAATGATAAAAATAGACTCCTTCACCATTAAAGCAGAGCAAGTAAAAAATAATAATTATAAAGTATATTGGGAAATAAAGCGTAATGGGATAGATTTGCGTATCTTGATTGATGAAAGGCAAGTACGGGAGACGAAATCAGATTCTCGGTTTTGTGAAGTGCTAGTTCCTCCGAATGGTTTTCATACAATTTCGGCACAGGCATACTCTGGTGGCAGCTGGCTTCGCAGTTCTAATGATGTGCAGATAAATACATACACCCCATGCTCAATTGATAAAGACACATCCCACTTAAGCGAGAAATCCATTTTAGATGGTGCCTACAGTATCACATTTCACATGAAAATCCGTGAGCCTATTCCTGATAATGTGGTTGGTTTTTATTATGCGATTCGCACTAAAAAGATTGCAAGCGAAGATGCCCCCTGGGTTGATAAAAAGGAGATAGAAATTGCTCACGATATTCGTGAAATCGGATTAGCTGCTTACGAAAGCAGAAATGAAATAGTTTGCACAGAGACTGCACGCAAAGAAGACTCTTATTATGTTTCCTTGTTCACCATATACAATTTCAATGGTAACGAGATCATATCTAATGTTACCAAATGCCGATTTGATCGCCCCCTATTAGCGGATTTGTTTTGGAAAGTTCACAAAACTCTAGTCGGAGGTTACAAACTCACGGTTGAGATAATTGCAAACCGCCCTTTCGAGAGAGTGCCTGAATTAGTTTTGTGCAGTTCAGATAAGCATATGCTTTCTTATAGCGATCCCAAAGGGCGCAAACTTCAGACATTTGCAGAAACTAGGAACAAGACATTCAGTACTATCTATCAAGAAACTCACGATTTAAACAAAACTGTTGCACAGCAACTTAAAAAACAGAATTTATTCTTATTTGAAGTCACTCCAGTGTCAAACGAAAGCTACACACGACGCTGGATAAAAGGATTTAACGGAAAGGTATAGGTGATAAACATGGCAAAATTTACTTGCCCCTTCTGCATTAGAGAATACAATAAAAATGAAGTTTTATATGCTTGTCCAGATTGTGGCGAGTCATCGAAACCGAAATTCGGCGAACGAGAACCAGTAAAATGCAAACACTTTGGATGTGGGGGCTTGGCAACACAGCGAAAGTGTTTAGGCTGTGGACAAGAAATACCTAAAATGGCTTTGGAAACATCCAATCTACCGTTTAGTATTGTAGGTGTGGCTACCTCTGGGAAAACGAACTATATTACGGTTATGCTTCAAGAATTAGGAAAAGCAGCAGAGCTTAAGTTAGCTTTAGGTGCACAAACCAGAGACACCTCACGCCATCAAAAGGAAAACCGTGACCTCATTTATGAAGATCGTATGCCAGCTAAAGGAACCGAAGGTGGCTATAATCTTCCGCAAATTTGGTATGTTCGCAATTTGTCAAAAAAGAGCAGAAATAATGTACCAACATATACCTTTACCATTTTCGATGGCGCAGGTGAAGATCATGAAAACCATCTTGATACAACATCAACGGTTTGTCGATACATTAACGCATCGAAAGCGATTGTCCTTACTATTGATCCGCTTGTGTTATCACAAATCCGACATGGTGGTGCCATAAAACCTGAAGTTATGAGGAACTCGTTAGGGGGTTATGAGGGAGTTACAAAAAACGCAGAAGATGTTATTAACAGCGTAGCGGCATACATAAAAGCTGCTCGTGGGATTAAATCCACAAAAATGCTCGATATTCCTGTCGCAGTTGTTTTGACGAAATTTGATACATTACTCTCACATAAAGGCTTTGCTCCAGATGCCTTAATCAAAAGTCCTAGCCTTACAATTCGTAATGGTAAAGTCGATATGACGGAAATAATGCAAATTCACGAAGAAATACAAAACTGGCTTTATAACATTGAAGAAGGGTCGTTTGTCAATGCGCTACAATCACACTTTAAGGATTTTTACTTTTTTGGTGTTTCAAGCTTTGGCGCTCCACCTGAAGCGGGGCAAAAGTTGCCAAACAATATAAGACCACACAGAGTATTAGATCCGATTTTATGGCTTTTCAAGAAAGCTAAATTCATCGATTAGGAGGAAAGAAATCATATGTATGCTGAATTAATATATACTCGTTGCAGAAACGGAATCGACATATTAAAAGGTAGACCAATAACCTCTGATGGTTATAAAGTTTATGCTTGCTCATCTTCGCTTTTGACAGATGATAAGATGGATTTGCAGCTTTTACTCAGTGCTGCACAAGCAAAGCAACCATATAACGAACCTAATTTCATGGACGATGCCTATCTATTTTATGTTCCTGAAAAAGGTGATAGTTTCATGCTAAACTTTTACCCAGTTCCATTTGATCCTAACGCAAAAGGTGACTATGCGCATCGTGCAGGTAATTTTGTTAATCACATTCTTATCGGGGATTATTCTGAATTTTATCCATTTGAATTATTTCGCGACAACAATGTTTGGGATGCAAAAACTCATGGAGAAGCATATTACTATGAAAATGCTCCTGTTGATCTTCCAAAACGTCGTGATATAAGTGACCCTGTGGGAGCGTTCGGACTTGAAGAAATAGGAGAATTTATTTCTGCTGGGCGTAAAGAAGCTCTGATGTCAGCAGTAGCTTTTCTGATTTCGCAATACGAACTTCCGCCTGAGGAACGTAAGTTCCTTGTTATAAAAGATGAATCATCGCAAAACATCGAAATGTGGATTGCTGCTATCGAACACGCCTTTTCACCTAGAATAGCAGCATCAATTCCCTTTGCAACACGAATGGATAAATTTCAAACGACAAATCGCTACACAATAAATCAAATGGGAGTTTATCAAACACAGATTAATTTTCAAGATAAAAATCAAAAATTACGCTATCGAGCCATGATTGTCGGTGTAGACGAACGCGACAGGGCAAATTCGGGTGCAGCGCGTCCGCTAGCAAACTCTCCTTTTGTACTACTTGATGGCAAGCAAAAAAAAGCTATGTTTGATGCAGATATCTCACACCAATACTTCCACTTTATTACCCGTTTTGACGATTCCCACCAAGTGTTTTGTCGGAAATTTCTGCAGACAATTGACGTGGTGATGCCAAACAAAGACATCTTTGATTTGTTTTCTATCTATGAGATATTTGAAGGAACTTCTTTACAGAATACGATAGATATGAGTAAAATAACAGCTATTCTTTCAAAATATAAGCTGTTCAATTCGACGCGTTTGCAACGCATTTATTCTAAAATAACAGCAGATTTGCCGCGATTTTTGCAAGAGGATTTGCAAAGCGCATTGCAAATTATTAATTGGTTGAAAACTATTTCTCATATTGTTGGTGATGTAAATGCTACAAAGCGACTTACAGGTTACGTATGTAATGCTTTTGAGGAAATGACATTTAAGAGATCAGATTTAAAGAGTGCGTTTGGTTTTTGGCAAAGCATTAAAAATAGCGAATTTTCTTTAACCGTGGCAAGATTTTTCGTTGATCCTTAACATCTAAACGAAATAAAATTCATATTCAACGTTTCTCTACAAAGGATATGGAAGTATATGTCCAGATTTATTTTGACTGTGCTACGATAGCTGGTTCTGTTAGAGAAGAAGATATTAGAAGTATAGTTGATCGGAGTTTAGAGAGTTGTTATCGCTACCGTGACCTCGAATCTGCAGGAAAAATTTTCGAAATGTTTTCTGCTAGTCAATTAATAGATGCTCAAAAAATACTCCTTGTCATTGCCAAAAATGCAGAGCGAGGGTATACGGAATTTATCGTTAATCTACTTATTAAGTATGATGAAAATATTATTCGCAGTAAATCTTCTCTAATAGAATTTTTAAAAAAATTAAAAGCTGAGCGGATGGATAGCTTGTTTGGGGCGGTTCTTAAACATCGTGCCGATGCAATTAAAAACCCAAGCGAAATCAACCAAATAATAGAGTTGCTTAATAATATAAAAGGATTGAGCAAAGAAGATCTTGCGGATATATTTATGCGACTTGATGAAAAAATCATTTTGACTGAAAAAAACAGCATCAGTATTGCAAAATTGATTCAAAATGAAATGCCCTCTAGTGCATCTTGCTTAAAATCAGCACATATTGTTGCACTTGATGTTTTAAGCGACAAGCGACAACGTGCGAATTTCACTGAGATTTATAACGACTTAATTCCGCAAGGATTTCCAATAATATCTGATAGTAACTATATCAGAAGATTAACCGATTCGCTCTTCAAAGCAAAGTTAAATAATGAAGAACTAGAATATATTGTGATACTTTTTTCGAAGCAACCAAAATATATCGCTGAACTTGTTTCAGCTATCTTAGACATTACTTCCTCAAGACAAACAGAAGAATGGAATGTTCTTGTTTCTGTTGCTGTTCAAAAGCAAGACCCAGCCCTCATTGATGCCATTGTCCAAGCGTGTACACAGCTAAAACAAGCTGAAAAAACACTCGCTCTATTAAATGACATATTAAAAAGCAAAAAAAATCGCGACTTCTTTGGGCAACTTTCGCAAAAATCCAGAGAAATTATTCGTTCACAGAAAACACATTCGGGCTTGTTTGGCAAATTTTTCTCAAAGGATGATGATTCTAAGAGAAGGAGGTAATTTGAATGGCAGAACTTATCGCTGTCTTTATAGTAATTGCTGTTGTAGTTTGGCTAGTTTACCTACTTGTTGTTTACGTCATTGCTCCTATTGTAGGAATCTTGCTTACAACCACTTTGGTAATAAGTATAGGGTATGCATTTATCACATCAATTAGAAGTTTCATAAAATCGCTAATTGAACATAAAAATCCTTATACCACATATGTAGATAAATCACCAAACGCACAATCGGGCATAAAGCGCAATTATTTCTTTGGTCCTGGATATCACCAAATCACAATCACGATAAAGGATGCTTTTGATTTTCAGAGTTCTCACTTATCGACTCTTAAATCTTGGAGACAACGATACACTGGTAATATGTGGTATATAGATGTGTGGATTTGGATTTTTTACTATGTTGCATTCTTTTGTACCGTTGTGTTAGGTTTTGCTTGGATGTTTATCTTTTCACTACTACTTTCTGTTATCCTTTTTACTGGGATGTGTGGATTTTACATATTTTTCACAACCCTTTGGGGTGCCGATCGGCTTCTTCTTCTTTTTAGATCAATTTCCAGTCGTTGTCTAAATTGTAAAAAGACTGCTATTGTACCATTTTTTGAATGTAACTCTTGTGGAATGAAGCATCGAAAATTGACGCCAGGACCGTACGGTATTTTAACGAGAAAATGTGCTTGTGGAATAAAATTACGTACGACATTCTTTAATGGTCGCTCTAGATTGCAAGCGAGTTGTCCGTATTGCAAAGTTGAAATGGCGGCCAGTGATTCTCACCAGTTTGGAATTCAACTAGTTGGCGGGACAAGTGCTGGCAAAACCACATTTCTTGCTTCTTTTTGGCATCAATATTTAAAAGCTGCTTCTGTGGTGCCAAATTTAAAGACTGAACGTATCCCAGAAGATGCCTTTGATGAATTAGAATATTGGTTTAATCGTGGATTAAGTGTTTCTACTGCAGAAGAAAATGCAAACATGTATAGCGTTATTCATCATCTTCCTAATAGAACGCCACTGCAATTTGCATTCTATGACATAGCAGGTGAGGCGTTCATGCGTCTAGATGAAAATATACAACAACAACAATTTCAATATTGCGAAGGCATTATTTTTGTTGTTGACCCAACTGCTCCGATTGGATTAACAGAAGATGTGTTAGTAGGATTTCTAAGCGCGTTTAAAGCACTAAAAGGTAAGGTGAGTTCAAAACTAAGTGCGCTACCGGTTGCAATCATCATATCCAAATCAGATTTGTTTAAAAAAGAAATAGGATTGGTAAAAATCAAAACACAACACAGAAAAAACTCTTCAATATATGCTGATGAGCAGACAAACACAAGCTACAGCTACACACGAAACGAGATTTGTCGAATGTTTTTAAATAATCACGGTTTTTCCAATGTTGTTAATTTGCTAGACAGTGAATTTAAAACGATAGCATTTTTTCCTGTTAGCGCCATCGGTCATGAAGCATCAGAGGGAAATCCATATGAGCCTTGAGGAGTGATGCAGTCTGCATTTTGGATTTTAGAACAATCAGACAATCAAAGCAAAACATTTTTTGATCGTGTAGCTAGAGTTGTAGAAAAAGACATTGGAGAGGTTCTATCATTATGACAAGAGAAGAATTCTATAAAAAAGAAAAGACGGGGAAATTATCGTGGAAAAAATGTCCGCATGAAGAGAGAATAATAAATCCCAATGATATTATTGTAGATAAAAACTGGAATGCTGAAAACAAGAATTTTTGGAATCACCATGGATACTCAAAAGAAGAGTACATGGACTATGTTTCATCAGGAAAAGCTGATAATTCAAAGCCGATACCAGTATATGAGTGTGGCGATAAATACGTCTTGGTCGATGACGGAAATCATCGGGTTGCAGCAGCACAGGAACTAAATCGTCCGATAATAGTAAATGTCACGGGTAAATATATCGAACAAAATCAAGAACAAGATTACGAAGAAGAAATGAGTATGTGAGTATGTAATGCTTCATAACTAATAGGAGGAATTTTTATGATAGATGAATTTTTCAATTTTGACGCAAACCCGATTGCTGAGATATGGCAAGATATTACTGATTTTTTTGCCCCTATTATTCAATATAGCATTTCCTTTTTCGAATCCCTCCCGTCAATAATACAAATGATGATTTACGTTTTGCTTTTTCTTGCAATCATCGGAATTCTGATGAGCCACATAAAAGGTATTGTTAGGAACAAAGATAAGTGGAAAAAGAAACCTAAAAGCCAACTGATGTTTAGTTATTTTTGCGCAACAGGTGCTATGCAACGAAAATTATCCTACAAAGATGCTCATATTTTTTTGCGCAACAGAAAATGGTCATGGTTAAGTATAGCAGGCTTATCGTATCGTCTGGGAATTTTAAATCATCCGTCAAAAGTTTTGCTGTTTTCTTGTTCTCTCTTATACCTGCCAGCCGCTATTTTGGGCTTTTTTGAAATGGTGATAAGAATTACCATTGGAACAATTTATCTTCTTGCTACTAGCTTTATACACGGCTTAATTTTACTAGGCTTGCGACTTTTGTCGTGGTTGTTAATACCTATAGGGAAAATGATAGATAAGTCGATGCGCATCGATCAGCACTGCCCGATCTGTTATGATACTTTTAATTTGCCAGTCTTCAGATGTCCAGAGTGTAGCGAACTACATAGTGATTTAGTTCCAAGTGTGTGCGGAATTATGTTTGCTCGTTGTAATTGTGGGTGTTTTATGGCAAGTGCAGCATATTCAAGACGTTCGCGAATTGATGCAACATGTATATCTTGCGAAACCGATCTTGTTGCTGCAAATGCAAGACAGATCTCGATTCAATTGGTCGGTGGGAACTCATCAGGGAAGACAGCATTCCTCGCAGCATTCCAGCACCTATATCTAGAAGGATCATTTGGAATTGAAAAGATGTCGGTTTATGGGAAACCACAGGAATATTTTGATGAATTGGAATCCTCATTCGAAAACGGGCAAACGCAGTCAACAGAGCCTTCTGTTCGAACATATAGTTTCATTCATAAAGTAAGGCAGACAGGAAAACACAACTTGGTTATATATGATATTCCCGATGAAATGATTTTGAACGACATCTATGAGAGAAGTCCGCGCTATTTAGGATTTACCGATGGTATATTAATTATTATTGATCCGCTAAGTGTCTCTTCTGTGAGAGACGAATGCAAAAAAATAGGCGATAGTAAAGCGATTGCTAATTACTCTGATGATGATGTAAATGAACTCATCGTTTCATTTGTCGGACAATTCTCTAAAATAACTGGAAAAGTAGCTAAAAGGCAAATAGATGTTCCTGTCGCTATTCTTATTAACAAAGTCGATGTGAAAGTTGTTAAACGTGAAATTGGATTACCGAAAATCAAAGTAACTTTTAATGCAAATCCAGATATGTATGGAAATGATTTGACAATTGCCCGTGATGAACTTTGCAGAGCCTATCTTGAGAAACTGGGATTGTATAATGCTTTGAATAATCTTGATGCCATTTTCTCAAATATCCGCTACTTTCCCATCAGCGCAATAGGGCATATTAGCGAAAGTGGCAATGAATTTAATCCTTTTGGTGTGATTGATCCCATCGCATGGATTGCCAAAGAAACTAACGCTACCATTTTTAAATACATAAATCATGTACACAAGGAGGAAGCGAAGTAAGTAGAAAAAAAGCTAAGAAATCTTCTTATTTAGACACTTTGCAGAAGGAGGAAATGAAATGAATGTAAAAAAAGCTACTGAAACAACTTTTTGGTTAATATTTTGGTTCACTGGCTTTGGATTTTTGTTACCAACAATCCGGCAATTGCTACCAAACGAAGTCATTTTTATGCGATTTATAGTGCAAGAACATGTCGGTGGTGGGTTCTTATTGATAGCAAACATAGCGCTATTGATTGTAATTATTTCAGGAACACTTGATGCAATTCTTAATAACAAAATGCATTTTCACATATTTAACTCTTTTTCTCCTCTTATCGGCATCGCCATCCCAACTATCATTTTGCCGATGATCTCGATGGTAATGCCGTGGATGTTTTTCGGCATTTATCAATTGCTTCTTATTATTGGTTTGTACTGGGCATTCAGGAAGATGACATATAACAATAGTTATTCAGGACAAAAACTTATATCATTCATCAAAGGCTTTAAAAACGGCACAAGCGTAACAAGAAATCATATAAGCGATCACTATGCAGCGATTGTAATGTCGCTCGCCCTAATAGTAATGCAAGCGATAATGTTAATTTCTTTGATTGTTTTTGCGATAGAAAATTGGCAAATTTTTCTCTGAAAGACGAGCTGCAATAAGCAAATAGAAAGATATAAAGAAGTCTATTTTATGAAATCCCCATGATGATCAAACTTTAGGGACTTATTAAAAAGTTGCATTAGAATTTTCGTGTAATACTATCAGAGGGAGATGCTTGACGATGAAAAAAATGATCGATAAAATTAAGAATTGTAAATTCTTTGTCCAAAATAACAAGGCTAATTATCATTCTTATGATCCTAAAAATGACATTGATTTGCAGCCTTATGAAAATGATTTGAAAAAAATTTTCAACAACAAAGAATCTATGAACAGCGCTCTTTTTGGTGCACATGGTTCTGGGAAAAGAAGTATTGTAGCATCTTATAAAAATAAACATCCTAACATCAAATTTCTACATCTATCCCTTGCACATTATGAAGCTCAAACTGAAACTGATAATTCACAGATCGAGAGTTCTATTTTAGAGCGTAAAATAATTAATCAGTTAATTCATCAAATAAAATTTAAGAGCGTATTATTGACCGGCTCTAAAATCAAAAGAGAGGAAAAATTCGATATTCCGATTACGATATTTTTAATAGTTGCAATCATTTTAATTTTTCTTGCTATGCTACATATCTATCATTTTGCTACTTGGAACGATTACATTGAAACTGTTGCCGAAAGTTTTTCTGAAGGTATGGAAACAATTTTATTAAGAACTATATCACCTAGATCACGTTTGATTAGTGGTGCGATTGCTCTTTTTTGCACTTTCGTAATTCTGCTTTTTGTGGCATTAAAATTTAAGTCTCGAAACAGAATAAAGAGTATCAAACTTCACGGTAGTGGAGTAGAATTTCAAGAAAATGATGATCCATATTTTGATAAGTGTTTTGATCAAATGCTATATCTTTTTGAAAAAGCAGCTGCAGATGTTATAGTTTTTGAGGATATAAACCAACATACGACAAATAGAATACTGCAACTCTTAGCTGATATTAATAAACATATTAACATGTCCAGTAGACGTAATAATTCGTTGCGATTTTTGTATTTGATGCCTGATGATTTGCTTAATCATAGCAGAATAAACTTTTTTAACTTCTCATTCTCTGTTGTTGGATACAACATCCATGATAGATTCATTGATTATTTGGAATATTGTAAGATATTGGATTTATTTGATACCGAAGGAGTGGATAAAGAATTTCTTGAAAAGATATCACAATGTCTTGTCGATATGAATTTACTTAAAGCAATATGCAATAGTTTTCTAGCCTCCCATAATCGAATTAATGTAGAAAGCCAAACCTATCTAAGATTGTTAGCGATAATAGTATGCAAGCTTCGATTTCCGAAAGAATATAACAACTTAAGGAGTAAAAGAGGTTTTATTTATTCCTTGTTATCGCAAAAAGAGTCATATATTGATAAAAAAATCACTAAATTAGCTGTTGAGAAGCAAAGAATTACTGATGAACACTTGGAATCAAAGACAGAATTGGATATCGTATATGAATATAAAATAGAGCAATACAAGAAAGATGACAATCTTGTTGGCGATTATGATGTAGCAATCAAAAAGTTATTAACAGAAAAATCAGATAGAGAGGTTCGCATTGAGACCCAAGGTAAGAAAAGAGTGGAATCAATAGAAAAAGAACTCCAGATCCTGCAACAACAAAAGAAGTCTCTTCAAACTGTATCAGCGCAAAGATCGCTAAAGAAATTATTTTTCCACGAAGACATCGAAGAAATATTTAAACACTATTATACTGATGCAGTAAAGGAAATAACAGATTTTGATATAAATGATGAGCTGAGATGTGAACTTATGAAATTTTTGATAGTTAACGGATATATTAACGAAGATTATCAGTCCTACATAAGGTGTTGTCATTAAGGAAAGAATGTACTTTTAAAATGCTATTCACAGCTAAATTGAAGCATTACTTGTGCCGTAAAGAATTGTGGTAGAATTAATTTTCAAAAGTTAGTTTAACCTGAATTATTCATGAAGCCTTTTCATCAGCCGTAAGTTTAAAATAGAGGAAAAGTTGAGAAAGTTACTCCAAGATTTTAGATTTTATTAGCCATTTTAGCAGTTGCAATCTAAACTATCCCTAAAAAGGTCGCACTAATCCCTGAAAAAGATACACTGTTCCCTTATTGATGTGAGACTTAAAAAGTTGTTTTAATAAAATAGGTAAAAAATCTAATGATTTTTAGACAATGATGTGATACAATTAAGATAACTAGAAATTAAAAAGTAAACTGAAAGCGAGGCGAATCTGATGTTTAAAATACCTTATGGAATAAGTAATTTCAGAATGATTCGTGACAAGCAAGATAATTACTTGTATGTGGATAAAACACATTTCATCCATAAAGTAGAAAAAACAAAATATTTGATGTATTTACGTCCACGACGTTTTGGTAAAAGTCTATTTGTTGATATGTTAGATAATTATTACGATATTAACTCAGGGGATAAATTTGATGAGTTATTCTCTGAGTTGCATATTCATCAAAAACCAACTCGTAACCGTAATAGTTATTATATTTTGCGGTTAGATTTTTCTGGGATTCAAAATACTGAAATGGAAAACTTGGAGCAAGGTTTTTTGCGACGAGTTAAAGCTGATGTCGAAAACTTTATTAATCGCTACAAATTAGATATTCAATTGAACAATACAGATTCACCAGCAAGTACGTTAGATTCGCTGTTGACAGGGTTCAAAGCGGTAAAACCAAACCATAAAATTTATATTATGATTGACGAGTATGACCACTTTACTAATTCAGTTTTGAGTGGCGATGGTGAAGCATTCTTGGCAGTTCTTCGACGTGGTGGGTATGTTCGATCATTTTATGAAGTGATTAAGCAAAATGTCGGAAGTGGTGTTGTTGCACGATTTTTCATCACTGGCGTTATGTCAGTTACACTCGATAGTATGACAAGCGGCTTTAATATTGCAACAAACATTACAACACATCGAGAATTTGCTGATTTGGCAGGCTTTACATCAGATGAAGTGAAAAATGTTTTGAATTTGCCATTCACAGATGGAAATGAAGAACCAAAAGAGATTCATTTAACACCAGATGAACAAGAAGAAGTTTATGAAATATTCTGTGAAAATTATAATGGTTATTTGTTTTCAGAAATGGGTAAAAATAAAGTTTTTAATTCAACACTGATTATGTACTATTTACAAAATTATTTACCAGATAAAGATGTTCCACGAAGGCTGGTCGATCCAAATCTAAACCAAACGGGTACTACGATTGAGAATATTACGGGATTAAAAAATAGTGAGCAAAATTATCATATTATTGAGCAAATTGTTAATAACAAACAAATTGGCGGCACATTGCAACCGTTTATCAATATTGATGTAAAATTTGACCATGATGACTTGATTACTTTGTTGTATAATATCGGTATGTTAACTATCAAAGATTTTGATATGGAAACGCAGTTTGAAATGCCGAACAAAATAATTGAAGGTATCTATTTAGATTATTTAAGTAGTTTAATACAAAAGCAATCTGATTATACATTAGATATTGCAGCACAGCGAGAAGCTATAATGGGATTCGAAGGCTTGTGGAGTTATAATATTAAGAATAATAGTCCTGTTGATGAGAAAAACTGTTCATCGGCGGGATTTTAATTAATTGTTATGAGGCGATGTTTGAACATGATGAAAGTCGAGGTTTCAATATGAAATATTTAAAACAATTTGTAATAATAGTTTTAATCTGCCTCATCAGTGAGCTGATTGTTGGCGTTTTACCATTTGGGTTCCCTGGGAATGTGATGGCAATGATTCTCTTAGCTGGACTTCTGGTTATTAGGGTTGTGAAAGAGGAGCATATTAAAGAAACGAGTGATTTTTTGCTTGAAATCATCGGTTTTTTTATCTTGCCAGTTAGTGTAGGAATGATGGAGCATTTTGATTTAATTCGGTCAGTAGGGGTTCAGTTGTTGCTGATATCGCTCATGACGTTAGTTTTAACGTTTGCTAGCTGTGCATTTACAATCCGTTTGACGATGAAAGTGATTCACCGTAAGAAGAAGGGGGAGACTTAGCATGAGTGATCTATTTTACTCACCATTTTTCGGGATTTTCTTATGTTGCGCATCGTATGTCTTTGGATCATGGGTTAATAAAAAAACCGGATGGGTGATTCTCAATCCATTTCTAATTGCAACCATCATCTGTATTGTTTTCTTGCAAGTAACTGGTGCTAGCCTTGAACAATTTAACCGTGGTGCATCAATCGTTCAGCTTTTCTTAGCACCTGCAACATGCGCCATCGCAGTATCCATCTATCGTCAGCGTAAAATTCTAGGTGAGTACTTTTTACCCATTGTACTAGGTTGCACCGTAAGCGCCGTTGTATCAATTGGCGCATCATTTGGACTTGGCTATCTCTTTGGACTTGATGAAGTGATGGTTGCTTCGACTATACCTAGCTCGGTTACCACACCGATTGCATTGGATATAGCAGCTCAGCGTGGAGGGATCGCTTCTATCGCATTCTTATGCGTTTTGATCACAGGAGTTGCCGGAGCCATTTTTTCACCATCTCTTGTTAAGCTGTTACGAATCACTAATCCTGTAGAAATGGGTGCTTCAATTGGCGCATCATCACATGTATTAGGAACTTCAAAAGCGATAGAAATGGGAGAAGTTCAAGGTGCAATAAGCGGGGTTGCAATTGGGATTGCCGGACTTGCTACTGTATTTCTTACGTTATTTATTTAAGGCTTGGGTCGAGTGCCGTCCAAAGATCGCAAGTCATAACTGATATTTAATCTTTTTCAAAGCTTAACGATTTATCTGTCGTTAAGTTTTTAATTTGTATGTTAATTTTCGGCATAATTTCTTCATGAATTGTGATACTATCTTCTCATAATAATTAAATGAGGTGGGAGCTATGTTCAAGCGGTTTAAAAAACCACTAATATTACTTGTTTTATCCATTTTACTTTTCGTTACTGGCTGTAGCCGAACGCTATCGGGGGTTGCAATTGACCAAGCTAGAGTGGCAATTGAGTCAGGAGATTACTCGCACGGAAGCTTATTACTCTTCGTAGGATGTGATGACCTGCATGCACAAAGTATCTATTTGTTACATATGATTGATTATCAAGAGGCGAATGATCTTTTTGGAATGGTGCGTACGTGGACAGGAATTTATGGAATTGATGCATCAGAAGATTTTGTTCAGGAGGCAGCATATCAAATATTACGGACAACACTTGATAATGTTATTATCGTTGATAGACAATAGCAGAAATTTAAGCTAGGCATATGTCTAGTTTTTTATATGCAATATTTTCTAAAACTCGCATAAGATGGAAATAATACAAATTATATACACACTTACCATCTCCTCATTCTATATTAAAGAAATTTTCCAAGAAATACCGATAACTTGACATACAGTTGTCAAATTTGACATGTTAAAATGTAAAATGCATGATCACAAGCAGAAGGAGGTATTAAGGTGGAACCATTTATTAACTACTTTACAAATCATTGGAATAGTTATTTATTGGCAGTAAGGGAACATATAGAAATTGCTCTTTTATCAATACTGCTTGCGAGTACAATTGGGATTCTTTCTGGTATTTTGTGTACACGATTTCGGCGCATTAAGCCATTTATAACAGGGACTTTCTCCACATTACGTGTTATTCCAAGCTTGGCAGTCTTGATGTTAATGATTCCAATCATTGGTGTCGGTGTTAAATCAGCGATAATAGCTTTGATATTCTTAGCGATACCGCCAATCTTGATTAATACGATGTTGGCATTTGATTCGCTACCACAATCGGTATTGGAAGCTGCTATGGGTATGGGGATGAGCAAGAAACGCATTTTTTTTACAGTAAAAATTCCGTTAGCGCTCCCTTTAATAATGACAGGTATTCGTACTGCCACTGCAGAAGTGATTGCTAGTGCTACTCTGGCAACTTATATCGGAGCTGGTGGTTTAGGAAATATTATTTTTACAGGATTGGGATTGATGCGGTCAGATTTACTTTTGATCGGTGGTATTTCGGT
>Ga0123355_10003057_pt1 | contig 23837 bp, 10 predicted proteins | sample TergutEmb28metaG_3_FD_89872 | JGI IMG/M metagenome (GOLD analysis project Ga0123355, IMG submission 89872) | Embiratermes neotenicus P1 segment gut microbial communities from Petit-Saut dam, French Guiana - Emb289 P1 | ecosystem: Host-associated > Arthropoda: Insects > Digestive system > Gut ... | reverse complement strand
TTTGGTTGGGGAGGAGTAGGCGTAGTGCTTTTCGTCTTTTTCTGCGGCAACGGAGCCTGCCTCATTCTCAGCGTGGGGGGGGGGGGGGGGGGGGGGGGGGAAATCCAAAACCAACCATTTCGGAGAAATCTGAACCGAGGACATCCTCAGGAAGACATTCACGTTCATGACACGGAAAAAAGATGTATCCTTGGGGAGCCGGAAAAACTGAAACTCACTCGACTTCGACGACACCAACCAACGGTTGAAAATCTGGAAACACTACTGCGACTCAAGTAGCCTACGTACAAATTCTATGTCGCAAAGTGCTGCTTATGAATCTAACAGGTGCTAAATTAGTGGATAAATTACCCGCCTTACACAAAGCGGAGAAGTTCTTTGCCATCTTCACTACAGTTCGCCATTGGATCCCATCGCGACGTATATAAATTCAGTGCAACACTGCAACCCTGTCTCTGTGTGATATATCTCAATATTATCGGCGCATCTATGACCATGTATCACAAGTGGCCTCTTCCCGTCAGTGTTTCGCACGAAAATAGTGCAAGCATTTCTTAGTTCCCAATTACCATTTCATGCCTGCCTACCACATTCCCAATGACTTCACAAATCTAATAACATCTCAAGAAGAGTACAAACGTATTTTAGAACTCTTCACTACGCAGTTTTCTGCATAATCATGTTAGGTCCTGCCTCTCCGTCCAAGTATTCTTCTCAGCATCGTCCATGTTACGATAAGATATGAAGATTCACACGCATACAAAACAACAATAAAATGTTATATTATTTTTAGCCTTCGTATGAAATGCTAGAACGTAAAATATCCTGAGAAGAACAGAGACTGACATTCAAAATCAAATTAAGTGATTTAACTTTATTGCCGTCAGCGTATGGCGTTTAATAAGGTCAAAATTAAGGTCCGACGCATATGAGACGTCGTTTTGTTAAGAATGAGTCACACGGGGATGAGCAACAATAAAGTTAATCATATTAAAATCCAACAGATAGACTGGAACAGTATGTAAACAAGCTAAAACACAGAACGCTTTAAATAAAGAGCATAGAATATTAACTGTGTTATACAGAAGCAGAGTCGAGCTATGAATTCTATGGAATACTGTACTTTAGAAGTACTCGTGCTATAAAATGAAGACTTCACACGTCTGCGGCACGGGTTTTCTACTCTCTAAGTGTTCATTATGCGTAATTATGTCCTCAGTAGTCGAACTCCATTCAGACGCCACCTAGCATATCGCGCTGCACACCAACAGAACATGAATAACGTAATTGTACACAGTGCAATCAAAAAGTCAAGTACGTTTAGTGCAGCACTGTAACTGAATTTGGAATACTCGGAAAATCAGGTACGTATATTAATTAGATTCTCAAATTCATTTCATATTCAGTGAAGTCCCCAACAAGGGGACGTTTAATTGCTTTGTTGTTCTACATTCCGCTTCATCACATGCCATTAGAGAAGTCGAGGAATCAGGATCGTCGAAGAGGGAATGAAAAACGTTGACCGCTGGTCTACATGTCACACTGATTACACCAGAAAAGAAGGTACTTTAAAAATAAAACTCGCAACTAAGGTCTGTCCAATTTTGTCACCAGAACACCGGACAATCAAATTTGTGAGAGTAAGGCGTAAATTAGACTATTCCAACAAAGTGAATTTAAAAAAAAAAAGAATCCAGTTACGGTAAAGTTGCCCCTGTGCAAAATCACCTCTAGGCGAATGGAGGTGCAGCGTCACTTCTGCAATATACAGGTTCACCCTCCGGCCCCTAACCCCCTGGTAAAGAGCCGGTCATAATCACTGAATAGGAGCCACTATGGGCTAGGCGACGAAGAAAAAATCTCTGCACCTGACGGAAATGGAAACACGGCTGTTCAGACCCACCTTATCACCTGACTAACTATCCCTGCATATTGGTCATTTGTTGTTGGTACGATTAGAGGATGTTAAGATACAGCCGCAGCGACAGGATATTGTCAGCACACAGTCTGACAGCGAGCTGTTACAATGCCAGGCATGAACCTATGGTTTATATGGCAGTAAGGGAAGCTTTATCAGCTGACCAATAAACAGGTGATCAGAGAACAAGTAACACATGACCTTCCGTATTCAATACGTTATACCACGTATTTTGGGCGCGTTCGCAAAATTTCAAAAAGCGATTATTAGCTTTGTTACGTTCGCCTGTCCGCCAGTCCATCTGTTCCAATGGAACAACTCGGCTCCCACCGGACAGATTTTCATGAAATTTGATATTTGAGGATTTTTCGAAAATCTGTCGAGAAAATTCAAGTTGCATTGGAATCGGGCAGGAACAAAGGGCAATTTACATGACGACCAATAATATTTTTTATCATATCCCATTCAATTCTTCTTAGAATTAAAAATGCATCAGACAAAGTTGTAGAGAAAATCTACACACACACACACACACACACACTTTATTCACAGTAACTTTTCCGAAAATCGTGTCGTTAATGAGAAAATGTGAAAAAAAAAAATGTAGAGCCGGGCAGGCCAAATATGATAATATGGTGCATGCGCATTGCATGCTGGATACCTAAGGTTACAAATATATTGTCAGAATATGTAATATTTATTGTTTTTCCAGTGCAACAATGGTTGCACAGAAAGACCTAAATGCTACGTTATACGTACACTGCAGGCTGTGTTACGTACTTATTCATAACTTAAAATGACTCCCTCCGTCACTCGCTGACACTGCAACTCATGGTGTGATTGAGACATGGCACTGTATCGTAAACCAACTTGCTTAAGACATCGAACTCCCTCCAAAACATGCTTTAATCTGCTAGCCGAGAAAACTAATCCTCAATTTTAAATGCCAGCAAGAGGCATTTGTGAAGAGGTAACTGTAACTCACAATACATTTGTAAAGCAGTTTTTGTAAGTAGCAATACATCCGTAACTCGGTACCTGTAACCAACACATTTAAAACAGTACTTGTAACTGGCAATATGTTTGAAATCATTATACGTGCAAACTGCACAATTAATCGCTCCTTTTTATTTTTAAATAATTTACCACGGCACATTGAAAAACAATTTATATACCAGAAATTGAAACCAATAAACTACACAATAAATTTGGGGGGTGCAGGGCGGAGAATGCATATTTTATGGTAACAAGAATTCCGTGAAGCATGTTTCTGCTACACAAGTCCTCGGTCGGTCACACAACTCTTGGCCTTTTAATGATACCGAAGTTTCATTGGCGCGTTCACAAAAGCTGTCACTGCATCCTACCATGGACCAGGTGCGCATCAGCTTTACACGTTACCATACTATCAGTGGGCTGGGACAAAGAAGTCTGTACGGTGACTCGCTATGGTCCCGGGATCGAACCCCGGTGGGGGGCCACATTTTTCGCAACCGTCCAGGGCCGGCCCTGGGGCCTAACCAGCCACCTGTACAATGTGCACCGGATCTCCTTCCCGGAGGTAAAGCGGCAGGGGAGTGGCGTTGACGACCCACCACCATCAAGCGCCGCAGTTCAAGAAAGAGTACAAGTATATCTCTACTCCCCCTTTAGGTTTTCATGTCCTGTTCTAGGTTGAACTTTACATTTTACGCTATATGTCGACTCATTTTAATAATGTCATCTCGACTACGATCTCCCCATGTGCTCTGCATACGACACAGGTATCGTCCTTTTTTATTTGTTCATTTCAGTAACATCAGTCGATAATCACTGTTATGAAGCTCATCAGAACACAACTTTCCCCGCCGCTTGCTACATCCTCTCGTACCACCACCATGTTTCTTCCACCGCCATTTGAGCGATAGGAGGGGGTTGGGTGAGAGTGGGTTTAAATGCGACATCACAGAGCAATAAAAACACGTGAATGCTGTCTCAGTCATCGTATAAAACGCTTAAATCTCAATGATTAATCATTAAACTATGCAAACAGGCGAGCATGAGGGCGTTCCAGTTTCGGGAAAAGTGAATAAGCCAGCTATTATGAATAATAACCGGCAATCATGCAAAATAATAAGCTATAAATCACAAATTATTGCCACTTACATCACAATTACCGTAGCATACAAAACCAACTGAATATGTAAGTCTAATTCCACGGAATTAATGCTTTTGTTGTGGTTAAATACTAAAGAACGTCATGCTATTCCGAACATGTAACCAGATGTATTTTAACATTTCCGCACTAATCTGAGATCAATTTTAATTCACAAGAGACACAATTACGACCCACGTTAAGAACTACAGCTCACAGCTTAACAAAGAAAAAGTAACAGCCATGAATCTTCGAACTCTACTGAATAATCCCAAGACCGCGGTATTAGCGTAGCCCCGTTTAAAACAAATAACTCTGAAGGGGTGTGATGAAATAATTAAATACTGCAAATCAGTATTAATCATGGCAGTTCCGGGGGACGGGGAGGGGGAGGGGGGATACAGTGTTAGTGCAACACCATACTCTATTTGTCATTCCAAGCTTCTTTAAACACGTTTTCCATTTCTACGTCTTATGTGTTGTGACGGATAAATTATTAATTTGAAAATATGTGAAACAAGCCATTGTTGCCTGACTTAAGATACCGCCCCGGAAATCTCCTGGAGAACGTGAGCATGACGAAATAAATTTGCAGAACAGCCCGTCACCGAGCCCAGACCTGAAGACGGAACCTCTCGCGAATATAAAGAAAGGCAACCACTGGACCGTAGCGTTCGGTCTGCCCCTACGACAAGGAAATCTTAAACAAAGAGGCATTGCTTAAGCACTTCGATTGCCGATACACAACTAATAGAATACCATCTCTAAAAGGAGTTCACATTATTCAGCACAGCAGAGGAGCAAGCGTGCTATCATAACCCGGAGCGTGCTTGGTCTAGCACACTCCACTCCGCTTGTGCGGCGAACAACTACCATTAGTGTAGTGGACGGCATAATAATAATAATAATAATAATAATATTTATTTACTGCAACTGGGTTGTTACCCGGTGGCAGTGGTTATTTTACATGGTAGCCCTCAAGACGCTCTGACACATACAGTAGCACATGAATATCAATGGTTCGGCAGAACTGTCTGACTTCATGATGTGGAGATCTGCAGCACATGGTCAAGGTCTACAAGGAAACACGACAAGTCGGTCCATAATCCCAGGCATTATTTAAGAACCATTAAAATATCACCATTCCGTCCAATACGTAGGTCTCCCAACTGGTCTGTTCCTACCTGAGACCCCGAATACAGTTCTGTACTAATGATACTATTTTCCATGTTTACTACATGTCCTGCACATCCGATTCTCCTGGACTTGCTTGTCCAGACTGCCCAAAGCTTGGTGAAAGGTGCAAATTATAAAGTCCGCATTACGTAGTCTGCTTCATGTCACTTGATCTATCTCTTAAGGTAAAATATTTTCTCAGAACTACCTCAATCTACGTTCCTCCCTTAAAGTGACAGATCCGTACACAGGCAAAATTGTGACAGTCTGATATCATTACTACTGCCAGCAGCTGTATCTGTAAGAGATAAACGGAAAGCTGGCTCAACAATTATCGTCACGGAAGGCACACATTTCATATGACCACCATTCTGCTGCCTTCTGCTTCTAATTTTAAGTATTAAGAAAGCAATCCATTCTACACATCACAGTATTAAACACAGGACCTTTAAATAAATAAAACGATAAGCACAGAAAATGACGTGAAAATATGACAGTGAAAATATAAGAATTTCGCATAGCCGATAAGCGTATGTTGGTATCGCCCGATAAAGAATTACAAGCAATAAATAGCACTACGATTTTAAATAATATCACAAAGAATGAACAAATTATAAGACGTAATTAAAGGGGAGACAGGTGGAAACAGTGATACTGGTGGGTAGTAAGTACAATCTGACAAAAGATGAGATAACACAATCTAATAACGAAACAAAACTCTGATATTAACAGTTCGGAAGTCTGGAGAGAATTACCAATTTCTTTTTAAGAAATGTACTGCAATTCGAATGAAATAATTGGCTTCGCGTCTTTTAGATTGAGAATGTGGAAACTAAGATGAAAAAGGAGAAATGCTGAAAAAGGAGAGATGCTCCCTTTGTAACGATGATGTAAATGTGGCTCATATATTAGGCCTACTACAATGTAATGAAACACAGAAGTGGCAGCAACAATTTCTAGATAATGAATGGTTACACATATATGAAGAAATAGCATACAAGAAGATAATCGGGGGAAATAAAATTACAGAATGAAACAATTTAGGTAAATGTTTATATAACGTGAAAAGCAAGAGGGACAATTAAGTGAAAAACCCCGGTGCTCGATCTGGATGAAAAAAGAGACAGGAAGAATCGTATGTGTGTGTTGTGCATACGTGCGTGCTTTTTTTCTTTCTTCTTTCCTGTGGTGCTGCGACCCAACGCGGACCACGGCCTCCTCATTCTTGAGGTTTCTAGATCACACACAACGACGCACCACAGTCGGTAGGACTCCTCTGGACGAGTCATCAGCTCGTCGCAGAGACCTAACAACACACAATACTCAGGACAAGCATCCATGACCCCGGCGGAATTCGAACCCAAAATCTCAGCTGGCGAGCGGACTCAGATCTACGCCTTAGACCGCGCGGCCACTGGGACCGACATCACAACTTTAACATGCTGCTTAGTTTGCAATAACCTAGAAATCGTGTCGCTGAAATTTTGATATTCTCCCCTGTATTTTGCCAAGCACTTCTGACGTTCCTCTTGTCAACAAAATCCTCCTAAGCTGGAAATCTGTACAGATTTTAACCTGTCTGTGTTGTTTAACTTCAGCACAATTTAGCTTCATGTGATCGAAACCCACCCTTACAAATGTCTACGTTTCTCTTTCGTTTACGGAGTCTGTACCTAAGTTTCGCAACAAGCAGGCACTAATCAGTATCACAGTTGCCTCCTCTAGACATTCGCACACCACGATAATTGAAAGCCATTCTCAAGGCATCAAATGCGATCAATCGATCGGACTGCGTATCTTCCCATACGGAGAAGTGCAAGAGAACATTTGAATTTTGGACTGTGGCTACCACCAAGTTTGACGGTGAGTACAAATCACTAAACAAAATCACTTCATGGAGTCTGTGTCTTCCGTTTCCTAAGGTCCAGATATTTACCCCGTCACCCTCTTCACAGACACGTTCAATGACAAATGTGTAGCTACCTTGCTTATATTATTACGATTGTGTTTTACGTATACACATTAGCAGATCATCACTCACCAAATTTACAGCAGAGAACATCCGCTCAAAACATCAAGTCTTAATTCTGGTACGGAGGTACTGCAAAACATCTTAGAGCCTCAAATACGAGTATGTACATCAATGTGCAGTCGCGTTTGGAATAGTAGGTGCCTTCCCCAAATTAAAAAACGAAGCTCCGACTCCCTGTATCTAGTAGAGTTCTATTTAAAGAAGACAGAAGTTTCAAATACATATCTCCGGCCTAAGGCTACTCAAAACGACGCTCCAATGCCCTATATCTAGTAGAGTTCTATTTAAAGAAGACAGATGTTTCGAATACATATCTCCGGCCTAATGCTACTCAAAACGACGCTCCAACGCCCTGTATCTAGTAGAGTTCTATTTAAAGAAGACAGAAATTTCAAATGCATATCTCCGGTCTAAGGCTACTCAAAACGACGCTCCAAAGCCCTGTATCTAGTAGAGTTCTATTCAAAGAAGAGAGAGTTTCAAATACAAATTTCCAGCATAAGGTTGCTCAAAACGAGTTTCTTACGATACTACAATAATGCAGTATTAACACGGCTGATCTCAAACGGAACACTTGGAACATTATCGACCACAACTGAAGTTCAAGCAGACCAGTACCGAACAAGTTGGACAAAAGAACAAGAAAGAAATAAGAACTTTACGTGTCAGATTATAGAGCAAAGATAGAGGACTGGTGGGGCAAAGAAACCGAAGATGCTGGTATGCTGTGGTGGAACCATCCCAAGTGGAAGTGTAATTTTATTGCAGAGTAACAAGGAGTTGCCTAGCTGTAGGGTGTGTCATCTAGCCTCCGTACCGAGAACAACTCCTAATCAAGGCATTGTCTTCGCATGGACGCAAAATATATTACGTCAGAAAATTCTATTAGAACTTGCGAATGGACTAAATACTTCGATTTCAAAGACTAATAATAACACAAATGAGAAAGCGTGTTCCAAATAGGTACAGACACAACTGGAGATGCGTTATTTGCGATTTGCCAAACGTATTGCTCTCGCTATTAATACACGTAGCTGCAAGCATTGCCTACATTTACACAGATAACACACGTCACAGTTGAAAGCTCCCACTGAAATAGGGCGATAAGAATGTACACTGAAATAGTTCTCGTTGATCTCTCATACTTCGCATCTGTGGTTCATAAGTCATCTCTTTTCATTTTCCGGCATCAGGTGCACATAATCTAGTCTCAGTATTTTCAGTCACACCAAACGTAAGTTAAATCTCCTCAGGCAAAGAAAAGATCTAAAATTTATACTTTGTACGTGACACCACGATGTTGGTACAAAAAAAAACCGTTGTGTTAACAGCACACAAAGTTGCGTTCGACTGTCTGCCTTTGAACGGAAGAATCCTGACACGTATACGTTTATCTGTGTTTATAAATTCTAACAAGGCCTTGCGTAAACATCAGCCAAATACTCCAGTGTGTTTTGGTGTGTTTAAATGGCAACCCCATTTAAGTATCGCATACAGCCCACACAACTCCAAGCTAAATGCATGTTTAATGAAATCCCGTATGTCAGGTCATTATCACTGCATGTCGTACTAACTAGATATGATAAAGATGAAACACATCCTCAAGCAGCGCATACATAACCTCTAGAACCTTGCGTTGGACCACGTGACGAATCTGTTTAAGACAATTATGGTGGTCATTTATACAATTTCAATTCGTATAATAGAAGCCACCAAGATGCACTACTTCTCAACTTTATTTTGATATACAACTCTACATGTTTCGGACAGACTTACTGTCCATCATCAGGAGTCTTGATAATGTATTCACAGCAATTGGTATTTGTCGTACTATTTATGATGACTGTCTGTTAGCAGATAGTCATCATAAATCAGACAGTCAACAGAAATAATATGACAAATACCAATTGCTGTGAATACAGTAACAAGACTTCTGATGACGGACAGTAATTCCGTACGAAACATGTATAGTTGTATATCAAAATAAAGTTGAGAAGTAGTGCATCTTGTTGGCTCCTATTATACGAATATATCACGATGCACAGTCCTCAGAATGTCAAATACAATTTGAAGTCTCGTCAGCTTCAGACGAAAACATAATTAGTAGGCCTATACCATATAATGGGAGACTGCTTGTGATGCACAAAAACACTCAGTCATAGCTCCAAAAATTCACGTACAAACGACTGGAAAATTATACTATGTATACACAGGATACACATTCACTGCGACACAAAGCGTGCAAACACAACACTTAAGGCTGCGATGACAATGCTTCCCTATAATGAACATTAAACATTAGAGTCGCAAGTATACATTCACTGTTGGTTAGTAAATACTGAAACTGGAGATAAGTCAGGGCTATACACTGACAGAATAAACAACCAAAGCTACGGATTAAATGTCGAAAATGAAATAACCATTAAACTTACTTTATATATTCTTCAGATACCTACTGTGCTACATCAACAATTTAACGACACAAAAAGTGACTACAAATTACCCGAAGGTCAATCAAGGTATTTTCCGAGATTTCAGGATTCCGTCGCGAAATAGATAAGAACTGCGCTTTTCTGGGCTATTACGCTTTTCCCTTCCCGCAACCAGAAGGGTATACCCGGTGAAGACCACAGCTGAATTTCAATAGCCGAAGTCACAAACGGCCGCATATCGTTAGCATGGCTGCACTGTCACGAAAATCTAACAATACTCGTAGAACAAATGTACTGAATATAAAGCGTGTATTTCATTCCCCTCCGTAACTTTATTCGAAATATTTTTGTTTCCGAGAACCGGAGTGAAATGAAACAGAGAAAGTGCTACATGAAAATATTTTATATGAACTCCCTGGAGAAGAATGGGTATCCAAGCACATTACCAACGAACGCGAATGTGAAACGTGAACTCCAGTGGAACACAACCTTCCAGTCTGCATTGGATATTCATGCAATGAAATTAAGAAAAAAAAAATACTGACTTCTTCCAGAATTGAACAGGTCCTATCGAGAAACGTAAAAACAGGAATTCCGTCGCTGTTTCCTATAAAAAGAGGAAGATGAAGCAGATTTATGCTTCCAGTATTTGCCTCTGTCCGTATACGCGAAACAAATATCGGAGAGAAGTGATAGGATTTGTCTGTTCTCGGTAAGTGACGGCGCCGAGGCTGATGAAATCGTATTAAAGAAGCACCGCTGTAAAAGCAGGCGGGCAGACCAGCCACCTGCCCATACGTCAATGCCAAACAAGCAAGCACAGGATACAAAATTGCCATATCGAACTGCACGCCATTGAATGCCGGCACTAGGCCTATACGACCAAGCACGATGTACATATTTCACTATAATCTCTACACTGATTTGGAACCGATAACAGCTTCACAAATTTATCTGGCACGAACCGAGTCAAGAAGCTGAGCCCTCCGATTTGAAGCTGCAACCTTGTATTTACACAGGAGCAATGTTCACCACACAGAAATGCGTAGTGTCTTGGTCGGAAAACCTGACAGAAAGAGACCCACTGGTGGGTCTAGGCGTTGCTGGAAGAATAGTAAAATGGTTCGTACATAAATCGGCTGCAAGGGCGTGGACTGGATTTGTCTCGGTCTCCAGCGAATACGTAATGATCTTCACAATCTATGTGCTTTTCAATGGATTTGAACCAAAAACCCATGGCTTTCTTGTTTCATTGCCATAAACTGCTGTCCTTTGTCTCTTTAGATGATACCATACCGCAGTTTGTATAAATTATGCCCATGTTATTTTGTGTTGGCTTTTAACTCGGCCTCTTTTCCCAAGCGAACAGAACGCTGCCAGAAGTTCAAGAACAGGATGGCGAGGAGAATATTTGGAGCTTAAAGATTGGAACTAACAAGAAGACGACAAAAATTACAGACCTGCAGACTGGTGACAAGCTTCAAACGCTTGTACTCCACACCAGTCCTGCTTGAGAAAATCAAATAAAATGCAAGGGGCGGGACACGTAACAAGCATGGCGAGATGAGTAAGTATACTAACCTAAAATACTTCAGTTGTCAAGCCTAAACACTACATATCACTATAGGAATCTAAGGGTATCTGCAAATAGGACGGAAAACACTATAACTGATCGTGAGGGAGCAGAATGGACAGACGCCAGTCATGGGCTCTTGGAAAAGCAGTAATGAACATTCGGGTTAAACACCAAGGGAACAGGTCATCAGATGAGCGACTATCGGCTTCTTGGTAAGAACTATGCTCCAAAGCTCTACTTAAATGGCACTTCTGCTAACAAAGTTTGGCGAAATTAGTAAGGTACAACCCAGTATCCAGGTAATGCAGTCAATATTATAACAATGTGTACATCATTCTAACGCCTTAACGAATTTTACATCGTAACTTGCTAAAATAGATCGTTTAGAAGAGAGAAAATAATAAAGGCAGAATTAAAAAAAAAATGGGCATAATTTTAAAATCCGTTATATCGAATTTTGTACACAGTACCCGTTTGGCCTGATGTTTCCTTACTGCAGGTCAGTGGTGACTCGAGGGACTGTCTTAGACTGTCTTGTAATAAGGCTGGGGTATGACTAGTATATGATTCACGGGAAGGCCTAACACAGCGCTTCTGCAGCACAGTCACTCAACCACTTATGTTTAGCGTACACAGCAGAGTTAAATTTTCTCACAGTACTTCGTATCTTGCTTGATGACAACTGAGAAATAACTAAATCGGGTGTTGAAATACATCAATTTTTAATCTCCATCTTCTCGGCGAGTTACTTGCGAAAAATGGATGCCCTGTAAATACTCTACACTGTGTGTGTTCACTTTTCTTTAACTGCAACTATTAAAATTAAAATAGTCACAAATATGGCCTTAAAAAGGGCTATGTAAAAATGGTTATCAAAATTCCAGCGTCTGAAACGACAGACAAGGTAAACGGATAAACCAAGTCCTCCTTAAACCCTCTCCGGACTGCACTGGCAAAATTCTTAACAATTTAATCGGCGATGTTTTACTCCCCCATAAAACGATTAAAGCACTGCCACTGTATAAAACATGCATTCTGTCTTTCCTTGCACATACTTGCGGTTCCAGTTGTTTCATCCATCGATACCGATATACTGTCTTGTATTGATTACACAGCAGTCAGCTTCATGAGAAATGTCGATTCTAGGCTGACTATATTGTAAATCATGTTCTGTAATTTAATTTAAAAGCAATGGTTTGTAAAATATGGATATTTTTCTTCGAAATTCATTATTTTTGTAACTGATACTTTCATGTTACACTGCACGCCAAGATTCTGATGTTGACAACTCACCCTACACTCTTCGTGCATCGCCTGTTACAGGATCTGCTGCACAGGGAGCTACACAATCAGGCATTTCATTCACGTAGGTACGGTTGACGCCATCTTAGTGGCAGATCATAACGATCGAGACACCACGTTCATCTGCTCTTCATAAAGCCACCCCGACTCCACGCAACAACACGACCTTCCCTAGAAGCTAACAGTCCACTACCCCTTTATGAAACGCAAAGACTCGAAAAATTAAAAATTCGAATCCCAGTTAGATAAATACAAGGTGGTTCAAATATGACCGGGACTGTTTGTGTGTAAATCTGGCGACATCAGTCCAGGTCACATTTGAACCACCTTGTGTTTACTTCCTAAACCTACAAACCAGGGTACAGACAACTTCCGAAGCGCCGCGTATAAATACATGAGGACATTATTTTACCCGACCAATATCGTCTGTCACATCTCGCTGGTCTACTTACCGTGTAAAAGGTAGTCCACTCAACTACAGCCCATATGCGCGTTTGAAAAGCGGCGAGAAGTAGCCAATGATATTGGTCAGATAAAGTAATGACACTACTTCAAATGATGGAGAACTTAATACACAGTTAGTCTCCGGTGACCCTTAGACACTCCTGATTTCATCATTACGACACACCGAACACGATTCGGTCTTTTTAAGGTGCAGCGAATGAAGGCAGCAAGCAGGAACTGTTACAGTGCAACCACAACGCGTCGCCTCTAAGTATGAAACAGACCAGAAAAGGGCTTAAATTAGTAAATTCCCGACGCTTAAGATGCCACCTGATGTCACGTCAAGACGCCATATCCTTGAGCCCAGAAGATTGTTCTCTCACCAGCACGTGCATTACTTCACAACTCCTGTCACAACAGGTACAGCTGTCCCAGATTTATACGACGCACCAAAGCGTATAGCAGCGCAGCCAAGTCTCCTAGCATTCCTAAACCTTGGTGGTAAATGGAGGTAGATTCTGATTTTCAGGTGAAATGTAACCGAGTTCACGTATTTTGAAGACACTGCCTATTGTATACTAAAGCTCTTTTACGTTACAGCCTGAAGACGGCTTTACGAAAAGCCGAAACACGTGGCAGGTATGTTCTTTTAATTGCCTTTTAATTATATTTTATATAATAGATGTGTTGGACTATAAAATTATATTCATTATATTAAGGAGGTGCCGATCCCAGTGGCCGCGCTGTCTAAGGCGTGGGTCTACAGCCGCTCCTTTGCTGAGATTGTGGGCTCGAATCCCGCCGGGAGCATGGATGTCTGTCTGTGTTGAGTGTTGTGTTGTCAGGTAAGGTCTCTGCGACGGGCTGATCACTCGTCCAGAGAAGTCCTACCGACTGTGATGCGTCGTTGTGTGTGATCTAGAAACCTCAAAATGAGGTCATGTCCCGCGTTGGGCCGCAGCGCCACAGGAGAAAAAAAAAATTAAGGAGGTAGCTTCATCTCTGTTGTACTCCTACCCCTTATTTATTAGAAAGAATTTTGAGTTATGCTGAGACGCCTTGAGCGTAGTAACCTCTGCCACGAATCGAAAACCGAGTCGTCCATTTCTACCCAGCCACTAGATATGAAATTATTCAAAGAGCCGGCATTATAAGACACAGCACCAGTACGTGTCGTAATCAACACGTTAAACAAATTACTTCAGTTGGCATGAGTGTAGCTGTAAAAAACACACATAATATATCCGGAAATGGAGAAAAGACAGACTTTATTCCACTGAATTTTCATCCCTTCACGTGCTGCAGCCAGTCGGTCCAGTGGGAACCCTTGTTCTAATCAATACAGCGATAGGCTCTTGTGACGACGGTGGTACTGAAACTGTATCAAACTTGCTACTCGACCCAGGCCGAAACTTCATATTTCAAAGATACAATTTAAACGTCACACTAGTCGGATTTTAACGCATCACAGCATCTGTCTGGGATTACGTTAAGTCCTCAGGATGTTAAACGACAAAAAAAAAAAATACCATTTTATACTTAAACAGAAATTAAAACATACAGGTGAAGTATGCTATTTCATTATTACGAACAAATCCCCGTTTAATTGTGTTAGATTAATTATCTTTCGAGTATCGGTCACACAGTAATAACGCAGGTCTTAATTGTTTCAGCGGCAGTTCCGCTTTACATTAACTTGAACGAAAAGTCCGTTAAGTTCCCATCTCCTCCTCCTCCTCCTCATGGAGGATGCAGCTACGTTGTTACCAACATATTTCCGTTGAATAAAACCGTTTTCTTTCTACTTCCAGTATCAGCCATGCAACCCGTCTTATTTTACTCGCAACATTTCCGCTAGCCAGTAATTTAAACCGAAAGTCCAGAAGTTCCGTCATTACATCAGAATAAAACGTTTGCGGTTGGATGTAAAGTCATTCTCGCATTGTTTCTCTCCATGAATAATTCTGAACTGAGCATAGTTTCGCCAGCAGTAATTCTTCTGTTGTCCCCACTACACTCACTTTGTTCGGGACTTTTCTCTGCCGCTCCGTTTCACATTCATTTCCCCAGCTCCTAGAGCCGCAAAGCTGAGTCCCGAACTGTATAGGTCTGTTCCTTCAACGTAAAATCGTATGGCCACACGGAGTGTGCATCACGCTCTCCCGTCAGCACTCATTTTAGTCTCTCCATCCATTCGTAAACGTTGCAATAACTCATACAGTTACCACCATGCCTAGCAGCCATTCTTCCGTAAACTTCACTAAACTTCATACGGCCTGAACACAAATACTGGTTCAAAGATCACTGTTGTTCTTCCAACCGTTCTATTAACGAAGCAGTCACTTTCATCGTGTCAAAATATTATTCATAAAACTAATAAAACCAAAAATATTAATATTATTTTACGCGAAGCTATGCAGCACGGACTATATGAACCGACGTTTCAGAAGAATCTGTTTCATCCCCCTACAGGGTAGAGGGTTCTTTCAAACGGCGATACATTTCGAAAGAAAGTGAAAATTTGACATTAATTTTTTTTCTTTACATTATCGGGGGGCACGCGGTGGCGCAGTTGGTTGAGGTACTGCGCTAAAAGTCGGAAGGTCACGGGCTCGATTCCCTATGTTGTCACTGGAATTTTTCATTGAGATGAACCTTCCGGCCGCACTATGGCCCTGGTGTTGACTCAGCCTGTAATAGAAATGAGTACCACGAATATTTCCTGGGGAGTAAAAGCGGCCGGTTCGTACGACTGACAACCTTACCGACTTCATTTGCCAACTGTCTTGAAATCTGGGAGCCTCAACCTCCTGGAACCCTCAGGGCCTCTCCAGGCCTGTAATGGGGTTGCGATACTTTTACCTTTACATTATCGTCAAACAGTGTTACTTACCGAAGGCGTTTATTTCAATTATTAGCACATTATTTAACTTTACATAATTACGCTCGCTTTAAGTTCTCGACAGTTTAAAATAATAAAAAAAAAGAAATATGTATGAAAAGTGACATCTGGTATTCTCACCTCCGAAACAGAAGTCAAAGCACGTTTTACAATTGCTGCACTTTCGGAGCAGAGAACAAGTAAGTAAAGGACGAAGTGCCCACAGACAAATCTCAAGAGCGCCCACCTTTTAATTGCCGCTGTAACAACTTGTGCACTTAGAAATAAATTGTGTGTCCATGAAAACATGTCAGAGCACAGACAGAGAAGAAAGCGACACGACCCATGACTGCTCTGTCATAAACACGTGGTTTCGGAACGTACTACTCAGACGGAAAGAGACGAAATTTTAACAGTGTACAATACGGTGACCTATTATTTACTTGTATAAAAGAGGACACGGAAGTTTGAACATGGAAGTTTTCAGTGCTAATTCTCCAATACGGTACGACGGATAACATAAGCACACAGTCGTGGTTGAAATTTAACCTACTAGTCCAGCTGAATGTGGCAGATTGTTCATAAATTTGTTCAAAGAACAAAAATTTTTAAATTCAGAACTTTTATTTCAGGCAGAAGGGATAAACAATTTAACACAGCAAGGTGGTAACATTTTACCTTCTACATTAACATTTCAAGCTCCGCAATGTGCCTACACCGTATATTTATTTAATTCCACAATAAACATGGATTATTTCCCTAAATAGTAACAGCTGATTGGTCCTTACAATACAGGAGCAATGTGCTGATTGTGAGGTAGAAAAGTAAACTTCTTTAAATATAATTCGGATGTTTCGAAGACAACACGCTCTTACTATACCGTTTAATTAGGCTATTTTTAATTACGGAATTTCGAAGTATGTGGTAACAACTAAGGCTACTATATCCTGAAAAGTGGGGATGAAAAAAAAAACGTATTTCTCGCGAAAAAGGAAGTATGCTTGAATTCTAAAGCAAGTGCCGTCGACAAACACTCCATCGAAGTAACCTAGTGAGACGCTGGGACCTTGCCTTCTCACAAGCGTCTAGCCGCAACTAAACACGGTAAACATCATAGTCAACTGCAATCGACAGCCGAAAGACGGCCTATACAGAAACCACTTCAAATTACCAACATACAGAAAATATACCTTTCAACTTTTCAATGCATAAGCATTGGCTTTTGGTACGTTCTGTTCACCTTAAGAAACGATTCGAACAAGTTTAATTTTCATGCATTTGTATTCCCATCAACGTTTATAAGAAAAACAGACACAGAAATCAAGGATAATGAGACACAAACAAGTAAAGAAAAGTCTAAAAGAAAAAGAGGCAGAAATAAAGAAAGAACACATAAAAAACTGAAACAAATAAACTATGTACTTACGAGAACGTAATTTCCGCTTACGTCGGTCTGAGCCTAGTTCGCTAGAAACACAAACCGAAGGCTAGAGCTCATCTCCGAACATGCAGGAAGACCAGTTTCACTACCCAGAAGTGAAGAACAATTTTTAGAAGCTTACCACTTATGTTGCTCCCTTTGTGTGCAGCAAACTTCATCTAAGATCACGAATGAAGCCTGACGTGCGGCTTATTTAAGGTAATGTGCCACCTGCTAAGACATACGTATGACAGAATGGTAACGAAACACCGATAGCAAAATAACGAACAATATGTGGCCGTAACTTACTCCAACTGCTGAAGGAAATGGACTCAAAACACGGAAGACATTCCCAGCCTACATTTAAAATGCAAGATTCTTCAGAAGCTAACAGTCGCTCAGTTATTCAAGAAATTTTACGCCTTTCATACAACCTGCAAATTCTTTGATCTGCTGCATCCTCAAGTACCCATAACTGCACTCCGCCGTAAACAAGTCCAGTCACTCTATACAGTCCATTTTAGCCTACTTCCCTTACAAGAAGACGAACACGAAGTACGCTTATGAAATTACCAGATGGTGTTTGTGTGTGTGTGTGTGAGAGAGAGAGAGAGAGAATGATATAGTCCATTTAAATTTTTGAACTACTTCAAAGATTTCCAAAAACCTTATATCAACATTTACCCCTGCAGTCCAACCAGGCCGAACTTCCCAATTTCATAATCAGTAATTAAAACATCGCAGAAGCGCGTCTTGCGAAGAGGGAGCGACTTTAATGCCATTAGAACCTACTTTAGGTTCCTGAGATTGTGTGTAGTAATATGAAGTTCCTTCATATAATATGAACTACACGCACGCACACCGGGTCAGAATATGCTGCCATAACACCGACCTTGTCCATGTCAACGGACACGGTAGAATCATCCTTGTAATTTTTAGCCAAGCACTGTACAAGACTCACTGATGATGGGTCCTCTGTGATCCGAAACATGTTGGGGCACTTTTAAATATTTTATAATTTTAATTGTACCTACGTATTATATATTGTGCATTAGTTGGATAATAAAGAGTTTAATCATTCCTGACTGTTTATAAATTTTCTTGCTACAGATCAGACCACAGTGTCCGACGACGGAATGAGTACTGAACACGTAAAGGAAAGTGTCGTGGCCTACTTTATTTTCTGTTATTTCCTCTGAAGACTGAAGTTAACCACGACAGGCCTCAACCAGGATAGCCGTTATCCGTGTCAAGTTTTGAACACACCGAATATCAAGCGACAGTTCGGGCTTAATTAACCTCCGCAGCAACCACAAACCTGAACTTCCTCAGGTGTTTGAAGGATTTATTAAGTATCTTTATACTTCGGCAACTGTTTCACTCTCCAGAAAAGGCACGAACTTTTCAAGCGGCAAAACGCCGCTCCTGTATCAATAAACTGTATATAGTCTTCCAGATTCAGTGACTGTGGACTGAAGGAGCAAAAGATCTCCTGCAAACAAAATGGGCTACAGAAGGGCGACGCTTCAGCACGTTCCACAAATATCGTCGCGTTTCAAAAGAAGAAGGCGCAGCAGCACGAATGGCTGCCCAAGAATGCACCTTTACTGCCAGTACTCCAGAATACAGTTTTGCTATTTTCAGGTGACGCGGAGTATTGGCTGCGCAGGAAACATGCTTTTCATTTCTGCCGTTTAGACTACATGGCGTCGACGGCGGATTGTTAGAATAGAAATACGAAGCACTGACTGGAAGCTCGATTTAACTCTCACAAAGATAGGTTTCTGTAGGTGCGTAGATGTTCTGCTGACAGCTAAACGCACACATGAAACCCACTTTGTGTAAAATCAAGGGCAAATTTTCGTCAAACGAACACAGAGAGGGCTAATCTGAAGTGCAGAAATACAAAAAAAGTACCAAAATCAGCAGCATCAATACAATTAAACATTCCAAGCTCGTTCTGTCTTCATTGATTTCGGTCTCTCCACCCCATCTTTTCCTTGGTCGTGCTAAGTTTTTCTGCTCGTTGTAATGTACGCATGCACTAACTAGGGAACGTGTGTTTTGTACACAGAATCTACCATAAAATCACGGTGAAGACCTCAACGGTTGATTCCAGCGGAATACTTCTGTATGTTTGACCAGGTGGAGAGGCAACCCTATTGTTGGAGTACACCAGCAGGCTTGAAGAAGAGCCCAAATGTGGTAGACCCCATCACTCGTTTTACCCTACGACATTTTGGTGGCTTATGTTGGAGAAAGTAATTTGTTACTCGCAATCTGCACAGGCATTTCCAGACAGACAACGAAAAGACCAACACTCACGAAGAAGGAACAAACCGAAAATTGGGTCATACCGTGCTGCTGGTGATGGTGAAAACTGGAGAGGCGGCGACATATTCGAAATGACACAAATTTGCACTCAATAAACGCCAAGCAGCAGATGATGTAAAGAGAACCAGTATCAAATTTCACTTCTGCAAGTTAGTAATTTAAAACGAATGTGAAAACATATGTGGCATAAAATACGACAGAGTAAGACAGTGATTGTGTCATCCGGTCACGTATTTTTCTGGCACTGACAGACGAAATAAACACACATCAAAGACCGTGATTTAGTGCGAAAAATCGGGAATTCCAAAATCTTGACAACAGTTTGAATTTCTGTGCTCTATGTTCTGCAATTATGACATTAAATCTCTAAGCTCATAAGAGTAAGCCGAAGAGGTGGCAAATTGCAAAAATATTTGTTCTCAAGAGACCATTTCAGAAATAATACGCACACAGCTAAATTTTCAATTTGAGTGTTTTTTTAACAGTCACATTTAGTTACTACGTTTAGTGCTACACTGGCAAGGACAGCACCAACTTTCCGGGATAAAACCGAAACCCGCTACTTCTCACAATGAACAGCAATTATGTCCCTGCACAAGATTAACTGACATGTCTTGGTAGTGAATGTGCAATGTATTTATTCTGGAGGGCGAACTAATGAATAAATATTATATACATGTATCTCACGCTTCCAACCAGTATGGGATCCTCAACTAATGAGCTGCTAAATGTGTTCCTCTCTTAGTTTCATAAAAATGCCCTTCCTGATTATTGGTGTAATTTTAAAACATACAAATTACTAAACACTTTGAGACTATTTATTGCGATGTTGCTATCGTTCCTTGCCAGCCTGTAAAATTGGGTTCACGAATCTGGCTCAGAAAAGGGAGAGGTGGCGGACTCTTGTGAATGCGGTAAGAAAACTTGGGTTTCCATAAAATGCCGGATCTTTCTTGATTAGCTAAGAACCTGTTGGCTTCTCAGAAAGGACTCTTCTCCTTGGAGTTTGTTAATACTGTGTTTACGTAGTTCCTCCGCCCTTACCACATCACACAAATATTCCTTCTTGTTCTTGTCGTAACAGAACTTCATATGCTTAACTTCTTAAACTTGAAAAATATTATTAAACCGTGGCAAAACAAGAGCACAGAAGGGGACCTCATCAGGAACGTGAAGAACCGTAGCTGGTGCCGAGAAACATTTCACTTCTCCATTACTTTAGCCAGAAAGCGTCTCCATGCGCACAAGCTCACTCAAAACATGCATACGCAAAATGGAAACGGCATCCTTCGTACTGCGACAGCAATCTCAGACGGGAAATTAAAAACTAGGTTTCGCTCGCTTCCTATTCTGTTCTCATATGTGTTCATTGTACGATAAATACTGTATGTGAAATGCGTGCCTCTGCAGAAATCAGATACAAGTGGGCCCAATCTACGTGGTAGTGCGCCCCTGCGAAACGACACTTCATGCGAAAAACGTACATGGAAAACAGTTCCGCTATACTCAATGTGTTAAAGCGGACGCCATGGCTTGAGTAAATTTGTTCTATGCTAATTTGCATCGCGGTAACATACAAGAGGCCTTCAGACATATAAATAATATAACAATATGCCAGTCTATCAAAAACACAAGGATTAAGACTGCAACCAGAGTCACGCCTGTGTTATATGGGTGTGAAACCTGGTATCAACCTAAAAGGGTAGACATACGGAATGATTGCTAAACAGCTGACGAAGAGAATACTGCGACAAAAGAGATAGGGAGCATCAGGAAGAAGGACAGAACTACACAGAGATGCTGATAAGTCCTTAGCCCGACCAAGAAGGAAACAAGTTAATGTTTCTGCCAGAATGTCCTGAATTTCCTTCGGCATCTTGCCTTGCAGGAAAAAACACTTGATGACAGCTCGTGTCTCGATGTTGAAATCGTGCGCGTCCCTGACATGCTTCCGAGCTTGTTTCCTTCCTGGTCGGGCTAATAACTTATCAGCACCCCGGTACGATACGAACCTTCAATTTAAAGCTACTCTTCATAAATATCATTATGATGATAAAACAAAGGTTAATTAAATAGAGGATGCACACAGCAAGAATGAAGATGATAATGCATTCGTAAAACCAGACGGCATGAGATCATATACGAGAATTCACTTGTTAAAATGAACTTGAGAGACAAGCCTACAGGATGTTCAACTGACCCAAAACAGAGTAGAATGGCGCGGTCGTGTAACAGGCCCTGTAGAAAGTAACCCTGCATATTAATGATGCTGGAAATGATCAACGCAGCAATAGCGCACCAACCGCAAGAGATATGCCGGCGTTCCTAAAAAATACCGCGGTTGGCAAAACCGCAGTTGGACGTCAGGGAAATTGGTGGTTAGATGAACAGAGGCCACTGTTACGCCACTGTTACCACTCATCAAGGGTTCACTGCAAGGCCTCATCCTTCACCACACGCAACAAATGGCACGATGCGGAATGTGCGAAGAAGAACAGCTCTGACGCGTGCGATGTTCGTTTAAACTATCTTCAAACCGTAAGGCTTAAGATAAGTCCGAAATACGAACAAAACCTGGCTCGTTTTTCTCTACAACTTTGTTCGAAACATTTTTCATTCCGATAAACACCAGTTCGTGTCCGTGCAAACAAAAATTAGAAATCACATATCCATAAAACTCAATACTGGTGTCCGCAAACACTGGATATACAAAGGAAAATATCGATACTTGGGAAATACTCAGTCTGCAAAACCTCGATGGGGAAGAAAATGCCGTACGTTCTGTAATCCCTACTCTCCCATACATCATCATGCCTCAAGGGCCTCCCCAGGTAACAGACACTAGGCACATGACAGCAGAAGCCTCGGGCACATGTCCCCGCAGAGGAGCAGGTTCAGATGCGGGCGATATATTTTACGGGATTTGTAAACACAGAAACTAAGAAGCGCCCATCTGGCTCGACGAAACTCTCCTGCAGATATTGCAGAGATATCTGTAAGCACTAAGTACAAAGTTTCAAAATGCGTTCTTGGCAATTTTACATCCTGCACATAAGGCACAAGTATAATGTTCGTTTTATAAGACATTCTTTGTTTGCGGTTTCCTTACAGTAAACTGTATTTAAATAATAAAATTATATTACCTTCATATTGTTCATCCCCTTGGGTGTAGAATCGATAAAGGCAACAGTAGTCAGTCTCGCGCAACTATATAATTTACTCCTACATCTCATAAAACTGCCAGTTTCGGCTAATTACACGCCTTTCTAGGGCTGGAAGTAGTGAAAAAAAAATACACAGCACGTATAATAAAATTACATTTTCAAATAGAAACACGATTGAGCTCACGTTTGTACCAAAGACACATACGGCTTCATTAAGCTATCCTACTTAGCACATTACACTCCTAGTGGAAAAGTGCAGTTCATTCCTCATTTTGTCTGGCGAAAGTAATTTTACTAAACATGCTGTATGTTACCTTTTAATTACTTATCGCCTGGGGATGGTGTGCAGCTTCATCAGGTGAGTTAATAAATAAAACAAATGTGCTAGACTGAACACTGCTGCCATTATTGAAAATATTACTTGCTTCTTAAATTACACATTTCTTGCTGAATGCTGGTAGCTAAGGGATACCACATTGATGTTTTGCAAACTAATAAACTCCGTGCACGATGTAGTCAACAACAGACAGTAACACTGTAGCTTTCAAACTCTTACTACTAATTTAGTCTCAACGGTGTGCTCCACAACACACTGAGACCGTTGCCCGTAACAACTCACTTCGCGGACAGCTATAAATGACGTATCATTCTCAAAGCAAGACACAGAGGCCTTCTTCAGAAGCTGACAGTCACTCACATGGTCACGTAATATCCAGTATTGCCTAGAACCTGAAGATTCAATGCCGTGCTCACAAAAATCCTGCCCATTCAGCAGGTATTACGATATTTTCTGTAGCAACTGTTCCACTATTACAATAAAAACCAACTAAATGCACTACTGTGCTACTTTATAATTTATAATTGTAATAGCTGTATCACAATATACGGTATAAACAATGTAAAATCATTTTGATGTATGGTTGACCGTGCATCGTAGTTCAATGTGGATAAAGAGACCAACTAGATGTCACTTTTAGTATTATGTTTATTTCTCCTTTATAGGTTGCTCAACATGTTTCGGGCC
>Ga0123355_10003056_pt1 | contig 23838 bp, 18 predicted proteins | sample TergutEmb28metaG_3_FD_89872 | JGI IMG/M metagenome (GOLD analysis project Ga0123355, IMG submission 89872) | Embiratermes neotenicus P1 segment gut microbial communities from Petit-Saut dam, French Guiana - Emb289 P1 | ecosystem: Host-associated > Arthropoda: Insects > Digestive system > Gut ... | reverse complement strand
TTCGGAGTGATCGAAACACGCTCGGCATCCCGCCAAAGGCAATGATTGGCTGTATCCAGCCGGAAGGAACCGAAAGACTTCACTTTCAGCACCACCTCCCGCGCACTGGGACGGTCTTCCGCAAACGAAATGTTTTCAGAGGAATAGATGCCACCTGGTGGGGCCGTAAGCCATGATCCTCAGGTGACCACGCACGTCACAAAAACGGAAAGAAAACGTCACGGTTTGTCACACCTCGAATCACTTGGTTTCTGTAGTTTAACCGTAAAGCGGGAGGTTTGCATGAGATTGTGGCCCTCGAAAAGCCAGCCGCAACCACGACTTGACTTCGGTGAGGGGCGCTGCCGCAAAATCCTGGCGAGGCTGGGGATCTGGTGCAGGAAATATGCCTGCGCGCACTGAGGTTACGTGCCGGGCGCACGCAAGCCGTTGAGCCAGTTGTCACGGTTAGATCATATAAAGTGAAGACAGCCAACGCCTTTGGTCGGTGAACCGAACGGTGTTCAGTCAGCGAGATCGAAACCCGAATTCTTGCCACGAAGTAACGCGGTCGCTACAGACCTTTCGGTTGACCTGTAGGTGCCATCATGAGCTCGTGGGTGCCGGACGCCGCGGGCCGGGAGACGTGGTGTTAGATTGAATTGGAAGTTGCCCACGGAAACAGTCTGCCGATCTGCACTCGTCACGAGGATGACTGTTTCCTGCGATCGATAGCTATTGCAGTTTTGCGTACTCGGCTTTGGCTTGCTTCAGGATTGGAATGTCGGGGTCGGCGCCCTTCCAGAGCGTGAGGAAATCCTGATACGCGGCGCGGGCTTTGAGGCGAACAGCATCTGCCTCCGCGCCTTGTACAGATTGCGCCTGTACCGCGTAGGCGCGGGCGAGCCGGAGGCGGGCGAGTGCGCCGAGCGGGTAGTTCAGCACGACTCCTCGATGGTCGAGGAATTTCTGAAAGTCCTTAGCTGCAGCGGCCCCGTTGCGCGCCGCCAGGTATGCTTGGCCGCGAAGGTAGACGGGGTACATCGTAGGCACCGGCAATTGTGGCGGCCAACCGAGTTCGTAGGGTTCAGCCGCTTCGAGAAATATCACAGCCTGCGCAGGATTGCGAGTATCCAGTTCTATCGCAGCGCTGATGGTTGGCAGCCAGTAGAACCTCATAATCGTGTCGGATGGGTACTTCTTCTCGAGTTCTTCAGCGATCGACTTCGCACGAGTCGTGTCGCCAATCCGCGCCCATGCGAGCGCGGCCAACACCATTATGTCCCGGCCGCCTCCAAGCGTCTGGGCCGCCGCGATTTCCTGCTTGGCAACCGCGGCGTTACCAAACTCGGCTTCGCGCAAAGCCGCATTCACCCGCCAAAGGGCCGCATTTTGCTTGGAACCATTCCGAAGGGCGGAATCGACGGCGCGACGGGAAAGATCTCGCGCTTTCACCAGCCGCCCGTAGTACGCTTCGGTATCGGATTGATACGAGAGCAAGAGGTCCTCGCTCCCAGGCTTGCCCTGAGCCCAGGCCACTTGCCGCTCCATCTCTGCAGTATCGCCCTTGAAAAAGGCTAACTGGTAAATATCCCAGTGCAGTCCTTCAGCGTCGAGATTGCGCTGCTGGGCCTGCAGAATCCACTTCTCGGCCTCCTCCCCACGGTTAAGTTGAACGTAGTTCTGACCCAAGTTGATGTAGCTCACGACGTCGTTTGGTTCGAGCCGAAGGCCTTCCAGCGTGTCGGACACACACTTCTCGTACTGTCCGAACTGGCCATGAATGACCGCCAAATTGCCAAGAGGCACCGGATCGCGCGGATAGCCCTCGGCCCAGAGTTGATACGCCTGAGCGGCAAGTTCTAACTCTCTTGTCACATAGGTGTAGTAGAAGGCAGTGATCCTGTATTTTTCGCGCTCACTCACCCGGTCGCGCAAGGCGTACGCCCTGCGGATATTTTCCTCAGCCAGGCCTGATTGTCCAAGATTGGAGTACCCCAGTCCCAAATTCGCGTAGGCCAGGGCAAAGTTCGGGTCGAGATCGATCGCGCGCTTCTCGAATGGGATGGCTTCGGTATCTCCCTTTGCCCGAGCGGCTTTCACTCCCATGGTGTAGGCCTGCAGGGCTTCGAGCGAAGTTGTGGTGGCTTCAAAAGGAACATCGAACTTCTGAACGGAGGCAAGCGACTCCCCTAGTTTGCCCCGCAGCTTGGCCGCGGCTTTGCTCAGCGCCCGCAGCACATCATGCTTTGTCGAAGCCTGTTCCTCTTCGGAAGCCAGGGTTTCCCCAGTGTTGCAAGACAGGGCGTTGATGCCAACAACGTATTGGCCCCCGAGATTAGAAATCGACCCGAGAACAATTGCCTTGCTGCCGGTTCGCACGCAGAGTTCTCTGGCGACGTCGCGGGTGACGCGCTCACTCCCCGGACGCCCCATCAAGCGCAGCGTGTCCTCTACTTTGCGGTCGGGGAGAACATTGAGAAACGGTGATTGCAAGAGCTGCACGGAAAGCGCTTGCTTCAGCGTGTCGTCGAAGACCGGGTCGCCAGTGCTGTTGGCAAAGTCGGCGAGAACAACCATATCTTTATCGGTGAGCTTAGGCGTGTGCTGAAAATAGAAATGGCTGATCACCGCGATTAGCACGATCGCTAGGACGACTGGGATGGCAGCCATCCAACCCGCCCGACTCATGACTCTTGCCAGGACGTTGGGTGCGGGGAGCGCCTCCCCCTCCCAGAACTTGCCTGATCTTGTCTGACTGGTCTCATCAGAGCTTAGAAGTGATTCCAGTTGGGCGTCGTCAAGCGTAGAAAGTGGCACCGTAACGTCCGTCGTGGAAACGATGACCGCCTCGGCCGCATCCGATGTCCCACCCTCGCTTTCGTCGGAGACTGGGGCGATAAACCGATACCCCCGTTTGGGAACGGTCTCCACGAACTGAGGATCGTCGCGTTTGTCACCCAGCACCCTGCGGATCTCCCGGATGTACTTTCGAAAAACTTCTGGGTTGACGTAGGTGTCTGTCCAGACCGCCTGCAACATTTCATCCGGAGTTACTAGGCGTCCCGAATTCACGACGAGGTGGCACAGTACGTCATACGCCTTCGGAGTGATCGAAACACGCTCGGCATCCCGCCAAAGGCAATGATTGGCTGTATCCAGCCGGAAGGAACCGAAAGACTTCACTTTCAGCACCACACTTTCCCGCGCAAACGGAATCTTTTCAGGGGAATAGATGCCACCTGGTGTGGCCGTGGGCCATGATCCTCGGGTGACCACGCACGTCACAAAAACGGAAAGAAAACGTCACCAGTCTGTCACACCCCAAAGCCTTGGTTTCTGTAGTTTAACCGGAAAGGGGGAGGTTTGCATGAGATTGTGGCCCTCGAAAAGCCAGCCGCAACCACGACTTGACTTCGGTGAGTACCTAGACGGCCTGTACGGTTACGCTATGGCGCTGTCGCAAAATCCTGGCAAGGCTGAGGATCTGGTGCAGGAAACATGCCTACGTGCACTTCGGAGCATGGACGGCTTGCGGGGCAACGGCAGTCGAAAGAGCTGGCTATTCACCATCTTGCGGAATATTTGGCTCAACCAGTTGCGGCATCAACGTACCGTGCGTGAGCACGAGGAACTCTATGCGGATGGAAGCGAACCTAACGAACCCGCTGATCCAGCGCAGGATCCTCATACCGATTTCGTCAGCAAGCTTGAGCGCGAACGGGTTCGAATGGCGATTCAGCAGCTCCCGCTTGAGTTCCGCGAGATCATCATCCTACGGGAATACGAAGAGCTTTCCTATCAAGATATTGCCGCGCTTCTCGATTGCCCGGTTGGAACCGTGATGTCGCGACTGGCAAGAGCGCGCTCTAGGCTCCGGGCGTTGCTTTTGGCCGGGGCGTCATCACCGCCTGTGGAAAAAAACGGGTCGAGCAGGCCAATGAGAGTGCAGGATGAAGACCCAGGCAGGGAAACATTTTGTCGCGTCACATGCCTAACAGAAGGGATGGCGAGTATCCAGGGGCTTCAAAGATTCCCTGTGCCCGCCCAAGAAGTAGCATCTCCTGAGTCAAGTGGTAGCCCCAACCGAGCGTCGGTCTCGCTCGTTGGGGCGACCAGGGATCGTAGATTCGCAGCGTGGAGCGTTCCACGTGCACGGACTCGCCGTCTGCGAGCCAGTTGTCGCCGTGAAAACGAAGAACCGCGGTGAGGGCCTTCATTCCGAACGAGCCATCGCCCCGGAGGCCGGGCCTCGGGCTCAATGCGGTATTGAGCTGCTTTTCGAAGAGCCTTGACGTCACGGCGCTGGGAACTGTCCTTCAGGATCGTGTCTGGCTGAGTCCCACGAGGATTTCTGGGCTGGGCCGAAACTCGAACGATGGCGAGGTATCAATCGCCGCACGACCGCCGAGAACGGCGGTGCTGAAATCACGCAGGCGCCTTGGCCTGGGCTGCGACTTCTCTCAGAATTTCTACGGGAACCTCTTTCAGAGTGACTCCGAACTCGAACATGGGAGTTTCGACGCCTCGTCCCCAGCGTGCGACCTCCCAATGCGCGCGCACGAACTTCACCTCTGGATGAGCGGTCAAGTCGACGAGCAGCGGGGTCTCGCCGGTATAGAACTTTTGAGGGAAGGCCGCAAGCGACTTGGCGTCCCAGGCTGCGCCGTCGGCTGAACCGACGATGCTCACGTCGAGCGACTCCTGCTCGATGATCTTCGTGATGGAAAGGGTCACGAGGAAAACGCGGTTGCTTGCGCCGCTCACATCGACCGCCGTGCCGTCGCCCTTGGAGGTGACGGTCGAGTTCTCGGGAACCAAGACTGCTTGGCTGATTGCGGTTGTCATCGCGAGTGATTCTAGCAAAAGCCAGGGGTCAGGGTCATTTGTCAGTCAAACACGGAGGCAGGCTCAACCCGCTGATTATGGATCAGCGGGCTTGGGGGATGCCCAAGGCCATCCCTGCTCTTTCCGATTTTCTCTCACCATGCAGCGGCGCCCTGGAGGTCGAGCGCAACGTCAATTCCCAAACGTCTGCGACGGCAAAGTCGCAGTCGCAGTTGACACGTAATCAGTTGCTGATTTCCCCAGTACAATCTGGTAGGTTCCTTGCGCAATGCGCCAACGCCCCGCATTGGCGTCGAAACGCGCCAACAATCGCGGATCAACGGTTATGGTCACCTGGTGCGATTCTCCGGGATGGAGTTCAACTCGCTCGAAGGCGAGCAGGCGCACTCGCTTCTCGCCCGCTGCTTCCGTCAGGTAGATCTGTGGCACATCGGCCCCGTCGCGTTTTCCCGTGTTTGTTACCGTGAAGCTAGCCGTGATCGTGTCTCCGCTACTGACCTTGAGGTTGCTGTAAGAAAAGCTCGTATAACTCAGCCCATAGCCGAAGGCGTAAAGCGGGGTCTCGTTCTTCTTGGCGTACCAGCGATAGCCGACTTCCGCGCCTTCGTCGTAGCGGATGGTGGTGGGTGTGCCCCAGGGCGTGCCGAGGCCGGGCAACTCGGGCCGAGGCGTTTGCGAAAGGTCAGTCGGAAAGGTGATGGGCAGGCGGCCCGACGGGTCCACTTTGCCGGTCAGTACCTCCGCGATGGCTTGCCCCCCGGATTGCCCCGGATACCACGCCTCAACGATGGCCTTGGCGTGGTCACGCCACGGCATGGCGACGGGATTGCCGGTTTCGAGCACGACAATGGTCTTCGGATTGGCGTTTTCCACGGCCTCGATCACGGCGTCCTGTCCCCACGGCAACGTCAGGTCGGCGAGATCGAAGCCTTCGCCTTCGACGCGAATTCCGAAGACGATGGCCATGTCAGCATGCTTGGCCAACAGCGCGGACTCGGCTGGATTCATTCCGGGATCGAAATCGAATTGGGCTTTGGGCAGACGCTTCTTCAGTTCCGCCAGTGGAGATGAGGGAAGCAGATAAAGATTCCGGCCAGGGCCCATGATTCCGGGCCCGCCAATCTGGATGACCGCCGCATAACCGCCAGGCGGAACTACGGCGCTCGATCCCGTTCCGCTCACCACACCTTCTTGGGCATGGCCGCCGATTACAGCGATATGCGCAGTGGTATCGGCAGACAAGGGCAATGTGCTCGCTTCGTTCTTCAGTAGAACGATACCTTGACGCGCCCCTTCGAGCGCGACCTCGTTATCCCTTGCCATATCGACCGTGGGCGCCGGTGCCTGCTTATCGATCCCCACTACATAGATCGCGTAGAGAATGCGACGCACCATGTCAGACAGCCGTTCCTTCGAAAGCTTGCCTTCCGCATAGGCCTGCCGCAGCGGCTCGGTGTACCATTCGCCGCCATTGCTGGCGGCATCGAACTGAACCCCCGATTCCTGGTCGAGTCCGTCGAGCGCGTACTCCCAGCTATGCACCGCTCCCCAGTCGGACATCACCCATCCCTTGTAGCCCCAGGTTTTCTTGAGCACACCGTCGAGCAAGTCGTCGTTGCCGCAGGCATAGACGCCGTTGACCTTGTTGTAGCCACACATCACCGAGCCAGGCTGCGAGCGTTCAATGGCAATTTGAAAAGCCAGCAGGTCTGATTCCCGGTGTGCTGCTGGATCGATAATTGCGTCCAGCCAGTGGCGATTGGTTTCGTTATTGTTGAGCGAATAGTGCTTGACCGTCGAGATGACGCCGTTGCTCTGCGTACCGTTGACTGCCTCGGCGCCCAGCAGCGCGCTGACCAGCGGATCTTCGGAGAAGTATTCGAAGTTTCGCCCATTCCGCACGTCTCGTGCGAGATTGATACCTCCGCCCAGGACAACATTGAATCCCCGCGCACGCGCTTCGCGCGCAAGCATTGCGCCGGCCTCGTGCGCCAGCTTCGGATTGAAGGTCGCGCCCATCACGATGCCCGCGGGCAAGGCCGTCGCTGTGTCGCCCGGCCTGTAGCCGGGATTCGTGATACCCAGGCTGGCGTCGCTCATCAAGAGCGCAGGGACGCCAAGGCGCGGCACGCCAGAGGTATAACCTGCACTCATCGGAACGCCTTCGGGGATGCGCTTGTCCCGCTCAACAACCACAGTGTTCTTGCCCATCACGCTGATGAGCAGCGAGAAGCGTTCGTCGTCGGTCATTTGCTGTTCAGTTTCCCGCGCCCGGTTGTCGGCCGACGACTCTTGCGCGAGGGCTGGCGCGAGAATGGCTAGCGATCCCAGTAAAGAAAGGCAGCCTCGCCCGGCGATCCTCAGGAACAATTTATGGGATTTCATGGATAGCCCCCTGCAAGCTTCAGAAGCGGACACAAATGAACGAATGAGTGGAATTGCTCTGATATGCAGTTCCTGGACCGTTCGGGCGTTCTAAGATGCTCTAGCGCCAGGATTCGGTTTACGCTAAATCGCCGATACTCAGCGAAACCTCCCGTACGCTGAGGGCACACTGGCTCGGTTTAGGCGTCTGGCTACAGCGGGAGGCTCAGGGCGATTCTGGGGCAGCCCCAGGCGCACGCTGCGTTTCCACACTGTTAACGCGGAGAACGCCTGGGAATGGCCGGGTCGCGGAGCCACCTGAATCTGATCGGTTGACTGGCCACTGATCCCGGCCCGTCGTCACATCCTACTCCGTTGGGTGCGGGCCGGTGAAGTCGCTGCAGCACGGCTTCTCGGCGGGCTTGAACTCCATCAACTCGATGCGGGTGTGGTCGGGATCGAAGACGTTGAGCTGGCGCTTCCCATCGCGTCCCATCTGCGCATGCTCCTCGCCGTGAGTTTTCCAGCCATGCGATTCCAAAAGCGCCTGCGCCTGGGACATGTCGGCGACACCGTACGAAATGTGATTCATCACTCCAGTGAGGCGCAGGTCGGGATGCTGGGGCTGGTTCAGCATGTATTCAAGCCAGTCGGTACCGTCGGGGACCTGCAGCGAGACCCAGTCGGTCACATCGTCTTTCATTCCGCCGTGCCAGTACGGACGGAACCCGAGGATCTCGCGGTAGAAGTGATCCTCGGCGTCGCGGTTGTGGACGAGAAAGCCAGTGTGGATCATGCGACGCGAGACCGCGGAGGCAGGCGGCGTGAGCCCGGTTTCTTCCTTGCCGCGCTCGACGAATTCGATCTTGTGGCCTTCGGGATCATTCACGGTCAACGTCCGGCTGTGGTCGGAGCGGCCTTCGATTTGTCCGGGCTTGACTCCCTTTTCGATGAGATAGCGGCGCAGCGCGGAGATGTTGTCGGTGGTGAACGCCACGTGATCCATGCGATCGGTGGCATAGGGATCGGGCGCGGGGCTGTATCCGACCCATTGTCTGCCCGACAAGTAGCGGGCGGTTTCACCCGATTCGATGGGGTCGGCGGAGGCCAGGCCGAGAACATCGACGTAGAGATGCTTCACGCCCTCAGGAGCGGTTGTGTAGAAGGCGACGTGATCGATACCGCTGATGTGCGGCCGTTGGACGGGATGAGATTGCGAGAACGCGCAGACTGGGACTGCCAGCAACAGCAGCGGGAGAGCGAGTGTTTTCATGGCGCGTCAATTCTAGTGGAATTGACGCTTGCTTGCGCCTGGGACCTCCGATTTTTCGAAGGGCGCGGCGTGTCTGAGCTTGGTGGTCTCGTTCCGCAGGGCATCGGTAGTTTCGCCGAGAACGGGTTTGTAAATTTCAAACTCGGCGGGGCGCTCAGTATCGACTGGATCGGCCTGGCCGTTTTTGATGGCGCGGCGATCGCCTGGCTGCTCGTCCTCCGGCGCCGTTTCCTCCGCGCCGCATCCTAGACGTTCCAACGCGGGAGAGAATCGAGGAACTGGCGCAGCAGTCTGGTGGCTTCCTCGGGTTGCTCCCAGGCAGCGTAGTGGCCGGCTCTGGGGATGACTCGGAGCTGGCTTCCCGCAATGTGCCGGCGCATGAGTTCGGCTTCGTTCACTCCGGTGAGGACGTCTTCGTCTCCGGTCATGAGCAGCGTGGGTACCGTGACGGTCTTCAAGGTATCGATGGAGTCAGGGCGGGCAGCCATGCCGCGTTGGACTTGGGCGATGTCTTCGGGGGACATTTTGCGCATCATGGCGAGGGCTCCAGCGACCAGGTCGGGACGGGATTCCTGCGTGCTTTTCCCGAGGACTCGAGAGACCATGGATTGGAGGAAAGATTCGGTGCCGCGGTCGAGGACTTGGTCAGCGGCCTGGAGGCGGGCGGCGCGCGCTTCGGGGCCGTCGGCAGGGGCTTTGGTGTTCGATAGGCCGAGAGCGCGGGCGCGGGCACGGTGCTTACGCCAGAATTCGAATAAGATGTAGCCGCCGATGGAGACTCCGATGATGGCAGCGGCGGGCGCGTGGGCATCCTCCATGACGCGCGCCAGGTCGGCGGCATGCTTTTCCATGGTGGCCGGGCCTTCGCCAACAGCGGATTCGCCGTGGCCTCGCAAGTCGGGGACGAGGATGCGGTAGCGCGGGGAGAGAGATTCGGCCACCGGCAGCCAGAATTCGTGATTCGCAGGAAAGGGATGAAGCAGGACGACCGGCAGGCCGTCCCCAAGGGTCCAGTAGACGATTTCAGCGTCGTCGCTTCGGACACGCTCCATGCTGCGATTAGAACATATGTGCAGCCCGACATGTCGGATCGGCTGGCGTGCGCCTGCGGGTGAAGTTCCCAGATTGCGAGTATCCCCCGTACGAATCGTCAGGACAACCCAACCGTCTTGCGCTGCGAAATTGGCCCACGGGTTTGGATTCGTCGGGAACCCAAACTTCAGCTGCGTCCCCTAGAGCATCGCCGGGTCGGCATGGACACATCCGGTTACGAGTGCGTGACCTGCTCTGCGCCTACGGGCGACGGGGGCAGCAGCAGCGGTTCTTCAGGAATGATGATCCAGGCGATCGGGTAGGAAATGAAGCCGATTACGGTCATGAACGCGCAAATCAGCCAGACAACGCGCACCACGTTGACATCGATGTCGAAATACTCAGAGAAGCCGAGGCAGACGCCAGCGATTTTGCGTCCCCCGCGCGGACGAATGAGTTTGTGGCGGGCCAGCGAGGCTGTGATGCGGACCCCGCAGTAGGGGCAGACGTTGGCATCGTCTTGAATGACTTTTCCGCAGTAGTAGCAGTACATGGGTTTGGCTCTCCCCGCCTACTTAATCTTACGAAAAAGATAGAGGGAATGTTCCACGACTCACTTCGCTTCCGGCGGCCCTGTGGCACAATCTGGCGTCCGGAAGGTGAGTTTGGTCGAGGCCGCTGCTTTTAGCACCAGCCCAGGGTTTTTCCAGTTCATCGGGAGGGGGGAGGCCAGGCGGACAACGGATTTTATTCCCGATACGCGTCCTTGATGTATCTCCGGGCTAGATCGGCGGGGCCGGTATTGGTGTTGCCCGCCAGCACGGTCTGGTAGGCTTTCATGGCCAGGTCGCGCTTCTGCAGGAGGTCGTACATTTCTCCGGCCGCCAGGTTGGCCTTCTGGAGGATATCCGGGTCGGGATTGGGGGCTTCGTTGACCAGTTCGTAGGCGGCGGCCGCGCCGTTCAGATCCTTCTTACTGCGCAGCAACTCGCCCCAACCCCAGGCGGCCAGCTCGTAGTGCAAGTTGCCGTACTTCCCTTCCCGGCCGTTTTCCCAGACCTTGCGATATTGGGCTTCGGCTTCGGGGAGGCGTCCGGCGGCGCGCTCGAGGTTGGCGACTTCGGTCGGGAACAGGTGGTTGTGCGGAAATCTGGCGGCGAGTTCCTGCATGTATCCCAGGGCTTCGTCGTACTGGTGCTCGCGGCGCAGAAACAGACTCAGTATGACTTTGGCGTCGATAGAGTTTTCGCCGGTGATCTTGGCCACGTCGCGGAGGTAGCTCAAACCTTTCTCTTTCGATCCGCTCAGTCCGGCGAGTGCGGCAGCGACCTTCACGCTCCAGGGCAGGTTTCCGACGACGTAGTTGTGTGTGCCGACGACGAGCTTGGCATCGGTAAATTGAGGATCAAGTTCCAGCACGCGTTCGTGGTCGTGACGCGCTCCGACTGCATTGCGCAAGGCTGAAAACCACGCCCGCTCGATAATGCCCGTATACACCGCGAACTGCGCGCGGGTGACGCCACGGCAATAGAGAGCGTTGAGGTCAGAGGAATTGGCTTTGAGTTGCTCCTCTTCGGCCGCCTCGGCCCGGTGGACCAGACCCTTGATACGCTCTTTGATCTTGGCATCTGTAGGGCGGGGTGAGCGTCCGATGAAACTGTCATTGGCGTAGTCGCCAGTGTTCATCGACCCGGTTTCGTAAAGATCGTGCATGAGCACAACCGTCAACAGATGATTCAGAGCGAAGGGATCGTTGGGATGCTTGTCGACGATCTTCTCCAACTCCTGCGTGGCGCGATCGTACTCCATGTTGTAGAAGTGATCGAACGCCGCGTCGGTCTGGGCATCGTGGGGTGCGCTGTGCCCTGTGGCCGAAGGCTGCGCCTGGCTCATGGCAAAAGTGCAGCCGACGATTGCGAAAAAAAGAACGGGCAGGAGCTCGGGGGATAGCTGCACTCTCATTCGAAACCTTACTCTTAGGACGGACACCAAGCCCGGTTCGACTAGTCTAAACTAACTCTCGATCATCTGCAGGCGCCCCGTAAGCAGTGTAAGCAGTGAGTTTTCGAACCTGCCGTAGCAGAAAACGTGATCACGTGTGATCCCCCGCACCGCTCGTATGGGTCGAGGCCGATCCCTATTCTCGGATTCGAAGGAAAGGGGCCTGCCTGGGCCAGCCTGAGACATCGGCACGCGTGCTGCTACCAAACATCGTAAGTCCTTTGGACTGACGCATCTTTACTCACTCGCACGGGTAAGAATTGCGCGGATGTGGCGTCCACGGCGGAATCCAAAAAGAGTAACTACTTGCCGCTCATTACCTTACGGTGTCGACGATTTTGGTGCTTGGAGTGCGATAGAACCCTTAAGGGTTTCTCTGTAGGAGTATATGGCAGAGGAAGTCATTCAGAATACGCAGCAGGAGTTTTGGCGTCCACCTTTGCCCGCAGCCGAGGAAGTTTTGGTGCCGGAATCAACCCCGAGCATGGCGGAAGCATGTCCGCGCTGCGGCAGCGAGTTTTTGCTGGGGTCGCGCTTTTGCCATACCTGCGGCCACCGGCGTCCGGAGGCTCTCAGAGCTACAGCACGCGCCGATGCTGCCGCCATCGCCCAGGCTTGGCAGCAAGGAGTGCAGTCCGTCCGCGAGTTCGTCCTGGGTATCGCGTGGAACAAGGTCAAGTTCCCCTCCTGGGCGCACTATCTGCACTTTCATGAGATCAAGAGCCGGACGGGGCTGTCTACCGGGTCCCTGATCTCCTTCGTCATCGGATTGGCTTGCGTGGCTGGAGCTTTGCTCGTGGGACTGCTCACAGCGAAAACCTATGTGGATTGGCAAGCGATCCAGTTCTACCGGTCCGAATGGCTGTTGGCAGCAACGGCATCGTTTGTGGCCGGGATCCTGCTGAAGAAGCCCTCTGGCGACGACCGCAACTAACTAGCTCGTTTCACTCCCCGAACTGGCAGCACACCGCTGCCGATTCATCTTGTAAAGATGATTGACCGGGCCAACTCCTTTGCCCAAGGGATGGCCATCTGAGATCGCGGCCGTGACGTAGGTCTTAGCCAAGAGCGTCGCTTCGGCCAATCCGCGGTCGAGTGCCAAGTGACAGGCCATGGCTGTGGCGAACGCACAGCCGGTTCCATGGGTTGAGTTCGAACGCTGGCGCTCGGCTCTGAAGACTTCCTGCCCCACTCCGTCCCTCGTCGTGAAGCTGAGCAAATCCATGGCCTCATCGAGATGACCGCCTGTGACTACCACGGCGGTGGCGCCCATCTCGTGGAGCTTGACGGCCGCCGACTTCATCTCGTCTAAGCCTTTGACATGAATACCGGTGATGGCTTCGGCTTCGTCAACATTGGGGGTCATGACGGAGCACAGCGGGATGAGACGTTCGATCAAAACGCGGGTTCCGGCGGAGTCCAGGAGATCGGCGCCAGAGGACGATTTCAGGACGGGATCGAGGACGATCTTTGACAGACGCGTTTTCTTAAGAGAACCACTTCCACTGGGGCTCGCCGCGCCTCCAAGGAAGTCGGCAACCGCGTTCGCGACCTTACCCGAGCCCAACATCCCAATATGGACTGCGGCAATCTCGAGGTCTGACGCGAGTTCTTCAAGGATATCGACCACCAGCGCCGGATCGGATGGCTCGACTCTCTTCACCCCGGTGGTCGATTGCACCGTCATCGCGGTGATGCAAGCTACCCCGTAGCAGGAGTGGGCAGCAATCGTCTTGATGTCGGCAGTCACACCAGCTCCCGACGACGGATCGAACCCAGCGATAGTGAGGATGACAGGTGGTTTTACGGCCATCAACTTCGATTCTCGAAAACTCTGATCGTACCTCGAAATCGCCCCAGCAGCACACATCGGCATTTGGGTCTGGAAGTTACTTCAGAGCAGTGGTCGTAGAAAAAAATTCTCCTCATGGAATTTCAGGGCCCGCTGTAAATACATGATTCCATGTCACTTGCCAACTCGATCTCTGTAAGCCGATGATTTCATTGAGCTTGTAAAATCTACCTTGCAAGATCCTTGGCGCCATTTACTCTTTCATCAATACGTAACCTTCCTGAAATAAAGGGGATTCTCTGCATCTCCTTAACTTAGCAATAGGTTACGTAAGACATCTATAACTAGAGGGTAATTGTAATATGAGCTATTTTGCCTTGACACGCATTTGGCAGGTCGATAGCATCTACGAACTGCACGAAACCAGCCTTTAGGCCAAGGGCACTTTTGAGTATGCCAGGAGAACTGAATGCAAAGACGTACAGCTCATGGACTGGCGATCGCTTGTTTGATCGTCGGCCTGGGAGCGGCTCAGGGACCGAACATCTCGGAGGCGAAACCGGCTCCAGTTAGTTCAGCTCAGGTAAGACCCGAAGTCCGCAAACAGGTCAATAAGACCAAACCGTACCAAGTTGGGACCGCATCCTGGTACGGAGAAGACTTTCAGGGGAAGGAGACTGCAAGCGGCGAGCCGTTCCAGATGTACGACATGACGGCCGCGCACCTGACGCTTCCGCTAGGAAGCTTCGTCAAGGTAACGAACTTGCGGAATGGCAAAGCAGTGATCGTCCGGATCAACGATCGCGGACCGATCGTGCCGGGTCGGATTATCGACTTGTCCTACGGAGCGGCTCGAGCGTTGCAGATGTGGGCCCGCGGACTGCAACGAGTGCGTCTGGACCTGGTCCAGCCGACCAGCGTCGCCCAAACTAGCCAACCCATGCGGGATGAACAGACGCTTGCCTACAACCATCCCGCTGTGGCGCAACTCCCGTAAAACCTTTACACTAGCGGGGATGTCGGCTGCTCTGCCCAACCGCATCCCAAGCGATAGCGCAGGCTATCGAGGCGGAAGTCATGCCAGGTGATCCGCGCCAGCGGCTCATCGTGGCGCTGGACGTTTCGACCGCTGCCGGCGCGCAGAAGATCGTGGCAGCGGTGGGCGACTCCGCGCTCACCTACAAGGTCGGCATGCAGCTCTATACCGCCGAGGGGCCCAAGATTGTCCGCGATCTGGTGGCTTCGGGGCGGAGAGTGTTTCTCGACCTGAAGTATCACGACATTCCAAATACCGTGGGCGCAGCGGTTCGAGAAGCGGCCAAGCTGGGCGTGAGTATGCTTACGATTCACGCAGCTGGCAGCACCAAGATGGTCGAGGCAGCGGTCGAGGCAGCGAAGGCTCATCCGGAGCTGATGGTACTCGCCGTTACCGTGCTCACCAGCATGGATGGCCACGATCTGGAGACGATTGGCGTGAGCGGCACGGTCAAAGATAGCGTGGTGCGCCTGGCGACTCTTGCGCTGGCCCATGGATGCCAAGGCATCGTAACGTCGGCGCGCGAGGCGTTCACGCTGCGAGCCGAGTTGGGAAACTCATTCGCGATTGTGACTCCGGGCGTGCGGCCTGCGGGCAGCAACGTCGGGGATCAGGTGCGCGTGGTGACTCCGGCAGAAGCAATTGCGGCTGGTGCGAGCCATATCGTGGTCGGCAGGCCGATCACACACGCTGCCGATCCGGCAGCCGAGGCGCGCTCGATTCTGAGACAGATCAGCGGGTAGCAAGAACTCCCGCCGTATTTCCTCGCCTTTCTGAAAGGCAATCACGGGTATTCCAATGGTACTACCTCTGTAGTATGGTGGTGGTATGAAGGAGAAGACATCCATCACACTTTCGCCAGAGATTCTAACCGAGATCGATCGTATGTCAGGATCGAAGAAATCACGCTCGGCGTTCATCGAGTCAGTTTTGCGGCAATATTTCAAGGAGCAGGCGCGCGCCCAAATCGAAGCTCGCGATCTTGCGGCGCTAAACCGGGCCGCTCAAGAACTCGCTCCGGAGATCGAAGATGTTCTCCGAGATCAGGCTGACGTAGGTGACATGGAGTGAGGCGAGGAGAGATATACCGTGCTCACCGTCCGAGCAAAGACCCGAAGCCGTTTCGCAGTTACGTTGTCGTAAGCCGCCAAACCTTGATCGACTCGCAGTTCCCCACCGTGATTTGTGCCCCCATCTTCAGCCGTTCTCAGGGAGCGTCGACGCAGATTTTGATCGGCAGTGAAGAAGGAATGAAACCCGAAAGCTGGATACTGTGCGACCACCTGGTGAGTGTTCGAAAGGTGGAGCTTACGCAATTCCTCGGCTCGCTCCGGGAGGCAAAGCTGGCGGAACTGAACCGCGCATTGCAAATTGCGCTGGCGCTTACCTGAACTCGCTTACAGCTTCTCGAAGAACTCGCACACCGAGCACGAGATGTAAATCCCGCCGGGGACACCGCGCTCGCGGTCTTTGACCCGCTTGACGATGCGGGTGGGCTTGCCGCATTTGGGGCAATCGGTGCTCTTGCTGGTATCCATGACCTTTTTGCGGTCGGCTGTTTTTGCGATCTTGGCGCCTACTGCCATTTGACTCTCTCCTGATGTTTCCGATATTTGCGCTCGCTTCTAAAAAAAAATCTTCGCTGTCTTCGCCCGAAATCGTTTTGAACCACTCTCGGCTGCTTGCATATCCCGACCTGGGAGCCAGCCGCCCTCGCGACCGCTGGCGCACGCCGACGATACTTTCTGTTGCGGGATTCGATCCGGAAAGACCCTGAAGCTGCGACTTGAATTTCTTCCGTCGACCATGATTTTACAGTAAGTTGGAGGCGGCTGTCTTGCGGGAGCGAGTCCAGGTTATGCGGTCTCGATTCTGGCCGATTCTCAACACGGCGATTTTCACGGTGGTTGTTCCAGGGACGGTGGCGATTCTGATCCCGCGCTGGCTGGTGGGCGGATTCGTGCGGCCAGCAGATGGAGTACTGATCTGGCTAGGTTACCTGCTCTTTGCCGCAGGTGCGGCCATTTACTTTCGCTGTGCCTGGGAGTTTGCGGCGCGCGGACTCGGAACTCCGGCGCCGATTGCGCCTACCCGGTTTCTGGTCACCACGGCACTGCATCGCTACGTCCGCAATCCGATGTACCTCGGCGTCGCACTCGCGATTGTCGGAGAAGCGGCGATCTTCCACTCGTTTTCTGTGCTGGTGTACGCGGCTATCATGCTAACGATTGCGCACATTTTCGTCGTGCTCTATGAGGAGCCGACTTTGAAACGCCAGTTTGGACAGTCCTATGAGGAGTATCAGAGAAGAGTTCCACGCTGGCTGCCTCGGTTCTAGTCTAGTCCGACAACCGGTTCGGTTTGGGGACGTGCTCTACGGGTTCGCGGCTGGCGTTGGAGATTCGACAGCGCGGCATCTATGGTCCGACATGGCCGCGCAGCACCGTAATGGACGCCTTCGGAATCTCGTAGACCGCGTCGGCGCCGCCCGCTACCGTGGATCTCGACGGGGGCCCGTCAGGGTCGGCGTGGCCGCCAATTCCTTCCTGGTGCCATTGATACTGGTTCGAGCCGAAAGTAACCCGGTCGACTTGGCCGGAGAAATGTTCCTCCTGCTTGCCGGTGTTGAACCCTAACTTCACGGCGTGATTGTTGAATTGGTCGCGGTTCACCAGCATCACTGACCACTGACCATCCGGGCGCTCGACCGCATACGCCGTAACCATCCTATTGCCGGCGGCGTCGGTTACATCACTGGAGGCCTTGAACTGCCGGTGCGGAGCGTCGACGGGCTCGACCCATTCCTTCGTGATCAGTTGTGCGGCGATGTACTGCGGCGGATAGCCCGTCACTTTGTAGTCGCCATCGATCCACAGGAAATTGCCGAAGCCGCTCTGCTCTCTGGGAGAGGGCATGTAGTGGAAGTAGTAGGTCGCACCGGCGCCCTCGGCCATCATGCTGCCGACGTAATCGGCGAGCCACAGCCCGCTTTTGACCGAGGACGGAGGCGCGCCGCCTCCGATGTTTCCCTCCGTCATGAAGAAAGGAATGTTCGGCGGCAGGCCATTGTCTTTCCACACCTGCACGATGTGGTGGACGTACTCCGGCTCGTGATAGAGATCGGCCCACGAATAGGAGGGCCGGTCCTGATACGGATAGTGTTCGAACGAGAAGAACGCGAAGTCGTTGAGGCGGCCGTGCGATTTCAGGTAGTCAACAAAGCGCCCGAGAAATGAAACTTTCCCGTTCGCGTCGGGCCAGACTTCGACATCGCCGAATGTGCCTTCGAACGGCGGGCCCCCCAGCTTGGCTTCAGGTACGAGCTTGTGAATGGCCGTCGCGAACTGTATGTACAGCGCCGCATAGTCTTCCGGCAGCATGTGCTGGCCGTCGGCTTCTTCGCCCATCTCAACATAAGAGATCGGATACTTGCGCTTGTAGAGATATGCGATCTCGTTCGCCGCATCTTCCGGCGTGGAATACAGCATGGCGATCGGCACCATGGTTGGAAGTCCGCGCGTGACCCCGCAGTTGAAGAAGAAGTCGAACCCGACCTGGTCACCTCGGTTGTAGTCCAGATCAGAAGCAGCATGCCAGGGATCGACCGACGACGGCCAGGTAATGGTCTGATTGCGGCTGGGAAAGTGCGTCACGTAGTCGTTGAAGTAGCCGTCAGAGGAGAGCGACCCGACGTAGAGTTCGTTGATGGCGAAGCCAACGCAGTTGCGGATGTCGGCAGAGCCGTGCGTGTCGCAGGTGTTCGAAGACTCGGTCATCCAGATGCGCAGGTAGCGGACCGGGATCATCCAGTCGACAAGTTTCAGCGTGACCGTACCGCCTTTGCCTTCGGCGATGCTGCCGAGCGGGAATGTTTGCCAGGTGCCTTTCATCGTGCCGTCGTAGAAGGGCTCGAGCTCTCCGGTCCAGAATTGCACGGCGTACTTCTTCGCGTAGGGGTCGGCCCAGGCGATGCGGATGGCGTTCACGTCAATCTTGTTGCCCAGATCGATCATGATCCACTGCGGGTGCAGCGAATCGTCCTCGCCGGTGAACGCCTTGGTGAGATACGGATTGCTCTTCCAGTACGAATGGATATCGCCATCAGTAAGACGCGACCAGCCGTTGCCGTCTCCGCGGCTGAATCCGCGATGCGGCAGCGGATACGCCCACGAGCTATGAATCTCGGCGCCGGGTTCAGCACTGCCAACGAAGTAGCCTTCCTGTTTCTCGGGGTTGCTCCACGTCCCCGCCGGATTCCAATGCCAGGCCTCGACCATCAGTTCGGTGTTCTGGCGATAGGTCACAGTCTGCCATCCGGCACCGAGAATTTCCTTGAGCAATGGATCTTTGAGCAGGTGGTCGGGAGTTCCGGTGCGCAGCCGGTCGATGGCAGCGCCCAGCGAGTGGATCGGGCTGAAGGTGTTGGCCACGTGTGCCGGATCCGCATCCACCGTAACTCGCTGTGCCATTGTGAGATTTGCTAGGGCCAGGACAATGAACCCGAGGACTGCGATCGAATGCTTTTCGCTATGCAAAACGCCTCCCTGACTCCAGACAGATGATGGATAGAAACGGTGGCTGTGTCACCCATTAAATCGATTCAGTTCCGGGAAAAGTTCGCAAGACAGCATACACGAATGTCGCTCGAACATCCCCCCTCGAACCCGGTCGCTGGCCCCCGTGCCCGCCGTTCGCGGTGAGCAGGCGTTGTTGACAGTTCTTGACAAACGTTGGCTGGAATCGAGGTTAGAATGCTTGCCGTTTTGACTCCGTAAAACTTCTATCGGGTAGGACCCCTCCCGTCTGGGAGGGATGAGCGACGCTACCCGGCAGCAGGAAAGCCTCTCGTCTCGTCGCTCGAGGTCCGAAAGCACCACCTTAGGAGAAATCCCAATGAGACGCCTGCGCACGCTTGTGGCTTGTTTCACGGTGTTGTTCACCTCAACCCACCTCATCCATGCACAACGTTGGGTTCCATTAGTGAACCAGCCAAATGCAAATCTCGGTCTCGGCAATCCTCTCTTGCTCACCGACGGCACCGTCATCCTGCACGAATCCTGTGGACCCCAATGGTGGCGTCTGACTCCGGATGGGTTTGGCAGCTACGTCAACGGGACATGGTCAAGGATTGCCTCGCTGCCCTCGGGATATGCCCCGCTCTACTTCGGCTCGGCGGTATTGCCCGATGGCCGAGTCATGATGGCTGGCGGCGAGTACAACGCAAGCAACGGAAACTGCCAGGCCGTCTGGACGAATCAGGCCGCAATCTACGACCCAACCACCAACGTATGGACGATGGTGGCTCCGCCCGCAGGTTGGACCTCGATCGGGGACGCGCAGAGCATCATCCTTGCCAATGGCACGTATATGCAGGCCAACTGTTGTACGACGGAAAGCGCTCTGCTCGATGCAACGAACCTGACCTGGACCATTACAGGCACAAACAAGAAGGACGTGAATGATGAAGAGGGCTGGACCCTTCTGCCGGACGGAAACGTGCTCACCGTCGATGCCTACGTCTTTAACTACCGTAAGAATGGTAAGCGGTATGAAATCTACCATCCGAAAACCGGCGAGTGGACGAGCCCCGGAAGTACGCCAGCACAGTTGTGGGATTCCTACCCGAGCGGGTCTCAGGCATCGAACGAGCTCGGGCCTGCGGTTCTGAGGCCGGATGGTACCGTGCTCTACACCGGCGCGAACGGCGCTCCCGGACAAGCCGGCCACACCGCCATCTACCACACACATTCCGGAACCTGGACCGCAGGTCCCAACATCCCGGATTTAATGGATATTGCCGATGGTCCGGCGGCGTTGCTTCCCGACGGCAACGTGCTGATCCAGGCCAGTCCCGGTGTCTTCAACCTCGGTTCCAAATTCTTCGAGTGGAATGGAACCACCTTCAGCAATGCCACTGCCGGCAACACCGATGCACCCAACATTTCCTCCTATTATGGAAACATGCTGATCCTGCCGACCGGCCAGATCCTTTACACAGACTTCGGCAACGTCTGGGTCTACAACCACGGCGGAAACCCCAAGAGCGAATGGCTGCCGCAGATCCTCGCGGTACCGAGGACCGTGAAGCGCGGGCAGAACTATACGGTGTTTGGCCTGAATTTCAACGGATTTTCCCAAGGCGCTGCCTATGGCGACGACGCCCAGGCCGCGACGAACTATCCTCTGGTGGTGATTACGAACCGGGTAAGCGGCGCGGTCTCCTACGCGCGTACCCACGACCACAGCACGATGGGCATTGCCTACACGACGCCCGCATCCACCAAATTTGACGTGAGCGGTAAGACAGAAACCGGCCTGAGCTACCTGCAGGTAGTCGCCAACGGGATCGCATCGCTTCCTGTCACAGTAAACATCGAGTAAGAAGACGCAAAACAGCTGCCATAACGGCAGGCTCGATTTACGGTGCCCTGGTTTCGAAGACCCGGTCTGGAAACTGGGTCCACGAACCAGGGCACGTTTGTGTCCGTTGTGTCCGTTGTGTCTGTTGTGTCTGGACTCGTTGACCCGCCTCCCCTCATCCTGCTACCGTCATGTGTTTGCCTTCACCACGTTTGCCTTCCTGTGGAAGATGAGCCGTACATCCGGCATCTTTCGCAGGACCGTCGAAGGCCGACTTCATACGGAGACCGATGTATGCCTGCCATTAAATTTCGCGGCGTTGATTTCATGCAGTACGATTCCCTGCTCACCCAGGAAGAGCGTCTCGTCCGCGACACTACGCGGCAGTTTATTGAAGACAATCTCATTCCCATCATTGAAGAGTGCAACCGCGCCGGGCGCTTTCCCCGCGAGTTAATCAAGCCCATGGCCGAGCTGGGATTCTTCGGTGCATCGATCAAGGGCTACGGCTGCGCCGGCATGGGCAATGTCGAGTACGGACTGATGACGCAGGAACTGGAGCGCGGCGACTCCGGCGTGCGCAGCTTTGTGAGCGTGCAGTCGGGGCTCTGCATGTATCCCATTTATGAGTTTGGCAGCGATGAGCAGAAGAACACCTGGCTTCCCGCGATGCAGAAGGGCGAGAAGCTTGGCTGCTTCGGATTGACCGAGCCTGATTTCGGATCCAACCCCGGCGGCATGCGCACGCGCGCGCGCAAGCTCGGAAGCAAATACGTGATCAACGGCGAGAAGATGTGGATCACGTCCGGCACGATTGCCGACGTCGCCATCATATGGGCGAAAGTTGAGGACGAGAAAGACCGCATTCGCGGATTCCTGGTCGAGACCGACCGGCCCGGTTTCCAGGCCGACGACATTCATGGCAAATGGTCGCTGCGCGCATCGGTCACCTCAGGCTTGTCGTTGCAAGATGTACACGTGCCCGAGTCGAACCTGCTGCCGAAGAGCGGCGGGTTGCGGTCTCCGCTGATGTGCCTGAACCAGGCGCGCTATGGCATCGCCTGGGGCGCTGTGGGCGCGGCGATGGCGTGCTACGACTGCGCGCTGCAGTATTCGCTGCTGCGCAAGCAGTGGCGGGATCAGCCCATCGCTTCGCATCAGCTGGTGCAAGACAAGCTGACGTGGATGATCAGCGAAATCACCAAGGCGCAGTTGCTGGTGCTGCAGGTCGGGCGGCTGAAAGATGCCGGCAAAGTCGAACCGCAACATATCTCGATGGCGAAGCGCAACAATGTCTGGATGGCGCTGGAGTGCGCTCGTCTCTCGCGCGACATTCTCGGCGCAAACGGCGTCGCCGACGACTATCCCATCATGCGCCACCTGATGAATCTCGAGTCGGTCAAGACCTACGAAGGCACCCACGACGTGCACTCGCTCATCATCGGGCAAAGCGTCACAGGGATTGACGCGTTTTAGCGGTCTGGAGCAACATCGAGGGCAGGACGCACCCTGAATGACGACAGACAAAGGACGACGGCTGGTTACTGCGGTTGGATTTCTTTCTGGGCTCCTCGCCTGTCTCGAGGCGTTGAAGGATGCGAGGGTCAGATGGCCTCCGGCCGCCCTGTGGAACGGGTTGGAACATCCGCACCGGCTTCTATTGGGTGGGGGAATCGCACTCATCATCGTGTCGCTGGTGCTCTCGCTCCGGTGGACTGCACCGCAGCAGTAAGTGGTAACCCGCCCGGTCCTGCTGCGTGCCGAAACAGGATCTTCCCTGGAAATATGCAACCCACTGGCTGAGTTATCCGGCGATCTATTTTGCGTACACCATGATGCCAGGCGCAGGATCTGGGTGGTATCCGTACCCCTTTCTTGTTGTGGGGGAGCTCGGATATCCGTGAGCAGAGTTAAACGCCCTCACGCTGCTGGCGGCTTTTCTATTTTGCGGACTGATCGCGGTCGGACTCGGGAGGCTCAATCTATGGTGCGGGCGAGGGTCGAAGCCCGGCCGGCAATCCTCAGTAGAACCCTTACGCGTACAGCTCTTCCAGCAACTCATAAGCGCGTCGGAGATGTGGAATGACGATGCTGCCTCCCACGATCAGCGCGACGTTCAGCGATTCTTCCTGCCCCCCCCGTGGAACGCCCAGCCGATAAGCTTGGATGGCGTGATAGAAGATGCACTCGTCGCAGCGCAGGCAGGCGGAGGCAACCAATCCCATCAACTCTTTCGTCCTGGCCGGGAGAGTGCCCTCGAGATACGCGTTGTGATCGATGTTGTAGAAGCGCTTCACCAGAAAATTGTTGGCCCTTTCGATGTTGGTGTTGAGGCGGGCGCGGGTCTCGATGAAGCGGCGCGCGATTTCGCTCTTCTCGGCAACTTGTTTTTCGGTAAAGGCGTAGGTCGGCTCTTTTCGCTCGGGCGCGGATCGTTCCACGGGTCGTTCCACGGCGGTTTCGCTAGTGGTCATCCGCAAATAGTAGCAGAGAGCGCGAAGCGCGAAACATGCGATGTCCTCCGGGCTTGTAGCTGCCCGTTTCGAGCTGCCGGGGTTGACACACCGCCCGCCGGGCAGGATGATTTCTTCTTAAGAAAGCCGTTTCTCCAACGCGATGGCGTCCGAGAGTCCCAGGAAAAACCTCGCGGCGCAGGAGGCGGTCGTTGAAGGTGAAGCAGCCCCCGGCTTCGGTTCTGGCATTCGTGCCCCTGCTGCCAGTCTCTTTCCACAATTTCCGCAGTCCGGACAGCGTTTTCGGCCGCCATGACTTCCAACTAAGAGGCAATCTGAACAGGAGGACCACATGGCTCGTCGCTGTCTGCTTGCACTGTTGGCTCTGCTCCTCACGCCTGTTGTTTTCGCTGGCGGCCCCACCGGAACGATCACGGGAACGGTAACCGATCGCTCCGGGGCGGTGGTTCGCAGCGTACAGATCACCGTGCTGAACCAAGCCACGCATGCCGTTCGCAACGCGCTCACCAACGGCGACGGAGACTACACCGTGGCCTTGCTGCCGCCGGGAAAGTACCGGGTGACAGCCGAAAGCGAGGGATTCCGCAAGAGCATCTTCAGCGACGTGACCGTCGACGTGGACCAGACGATCCGCGTCGATTTCACACTCGAAGTCGGCGCCACCAGCGAAGAAATACGG
>Ga0123355_10003055_pt1 | contig 23839 bp, 16 predicted proteins | sample TergutEmb28metaG_3_FD_89872 | JGI IMG/M metagenome (GOLD analysis project Ga0123355, IMG submission 89872) | Embiratermes neotenicus P1 segment gut microbial communities from Petit-Saut dam, French Guiana - Emb289 P1 | ecosystem: Host-associated > Arthropoda: Insects > Digestive system > Gut ... | reverse complement strand
TGGTATTTTCTTTTCCAAAACCCCATTCTTTCAGGTCTTGACTTAACTATGGTCATACGCGCCTCCCGCTAAGCCTCTATTAACTCCCTTACCACTTGCACAAAGCCCGGTACTGCATTCATGTTGCCAGAAACTGTTTCAACATCCTTGAGAGTTATATCTATATGGTTGTTATGCTCTTTTGCCATCGTTAGTGCTTCGCTTACTGTGCGCCTTACTCGCTCTGGGTCGAAATTGTCCGCTACCATATCTGCGGGGGACGGGCGCCAGCTTAGTACATAGTCTGTGCCAATCTGCTCTGCACAGCCCCGGAAATCTGCCCAGGGTGTTACCGCAATCCTGCGTAAGTTGGCAAATGCTTTTTTGAGTATGGGTATCCTGCGGGTCAAATCTTCACAACAACCGTAGGCCAGCAAGCCAAACTTGCTGTAAATAGGTACTTGATAAGTAAGTATAAATTCCTCCCACATGGAAGGGGAGACTATAGCCGTCTCCTGGGACGAACAGAACATCCACATCTTATCGCGGGTAACAGAAGGGCCGTAGCCGTCCATTTCCACCGGGTCGTCCAAATCCCTCGCGTAAATTACGGCTTGGTTTTCGCCGTCGGCAACGGTAAAATCCCCGGCCTTTTCTGCGGTATCATGCACAGATAAGATTCCTTCACTCATGAAGCTCGCAAGCTTGTGTATAAACTCTGGGCTATCTATCATATCGTACATCATCTGCTCTAGCCCTCTTAGGTATACAATGTCTGTAGAAACATCCCCTGTCCACACCTTGTAAAAGGGTGAACGGTCTACCCGCACGGTTATGATATCCTCAAGTAAGTCCTTTGCTTTTTCGTAACGTTCGCGGGTTAGGGTCTCGTTTATTTCATGATGTGGCATTTTTAGTAGGTTCAAATCTTCTTCCGATTTCAAAACAGGGTCAAAATTATATGCTCCGCCTTCATGGCCGGAATGTACTAAGGAAATGGCACTCCCCCAGCGCATGTTGTATGCCTCTGGGTACGCAAAAGCCGCCCGCACAGTAAACCAGGGCTCGAAAACCGTGTCATCGTTTAAGCCAATATGATATAGGGTTCTGCGGAAATAACGCTCTATGTCGCGCATAGCTGGGTCTACACATTGTAGGTTTTGAATTTCTGATACTTCCTTTGCGGCAAAGGTATCAATCTTAAGAAGCGGGCGGGTGCGTACCAGTGAGTTATGGTCGCGCCACAAATTACGCCGTTCTTTGTTTATGTCGGACTGGGTAAACTCTTGTACTTTTTTTGCCAAATCCCTGATTATTGTCTTGTCGTCCATATTCATCACCCTTTTGTCATACTAAAAGCTGAACATAGCTTCTTAGTCCTGCGCCATAAACGCGGCGTAACGGGATTTCTTTTTTTCTTTTCTTGCTTTTACAGGCCTGTTTTCGTAGAACACCATTTTGTTGAGTATAAACAGGGTCACAGATACTAATAATCCCATGGCAACCAGGTTTATCAGGCTCATTGCTGCGGCAAGGCTATAATCTACCCGTTCGAAGGCTTGCTCCCGGATAACCGTCATTACTGGGTTGGCTTCGTTGAGGAAAAAGTCCGATATTGTCCACACCACGCATACGGGTATTAGTGGGCTAATCATGGGCATGGTGATTTTCCAAAACGCCTCCCAAGGGGAGCAACCCTCTACCTCTGCGGCCTCGTACACAGTTTTGGGAATGGACTGCAAGCCAGCCAGCAGGATTATAATTTGCACCCCAGATGACACGATAATCGTGTTGATACGGGAAATCGCCCAAAAAATCATATCCGTAATGCCGCCCAAGAACTCTAGCGACCTAATCATTGTTACTATATTAAGGAAAGCCATAGCACCTATGTCGCCCGTTTCGGCACTCATAACATGCCCTGCGGTCATAAACTGTACATTTGCCTGTACCGCTCCAATGATGCCAGTGGCCAGTATTACCGGTAAAAACAGCACCGCGCGTATAAACGCCTTGCCTTTAAGCTTCTGGTTAAGCAAAGTGGCTATAAAAAGGGAGTAGATAATCACAACCGCCACTTGCCAAAACATATCGGCCAGGGTCTCAAGCAAGGTCCTTACAAAAAACGGATCCACAAACAGCACATGCCTAAAGCGGTCAAGCCCAATATGGGTAAGCTCGAACCCCCCAGGCCCTATGTCTATATCGCTGGTGGCAAAGATATATGTCTGTATAAGGGAGTTGAGATAAAGCCCCAACAGCCCAAGGATAAAGGGCAACACAAACCATAGGCCGTTTAAGCCCCTTTTGCGGCTAAGAGTTAGGTATTTCTTTTTTTGCGAACCGTCACTTTTAGCTTTGACCATGGCAATTCACCCCTTTAGTGACCCGGTATAAATATGAAATCCCTGGCAGGAACGGTGATGCCTGTCCCAGGAAGGCTAAAATCATATGTCGTGTAATTAACAACCACCCGGCCTCCGCATTCGTATACAGTTTCGTAAATTCTGGTTGCGAGACGGTTATGCTCGTGTATTCTTTGGAAGCGTACATAGCGCAGCACATTATTAAGCCTTTCGTATTGCTGGGTAGCGGCTTCGACCCATGTCGCATAGTGGGTGGAGAACATATTAGTGATTTCTGTATTTTGGAAAATGGTGTCATGAGAATAATTAAGGGTATACCTAATACCCGCACCCATTTCGGCGGCGCGCAGCAGATACGTTTCACTGTCTTGGGAAAGATTAATAGGGCCAGACGTAAACTCTACATACCCCGACAGTACAATCTGCAAAAACGGAACCCGCCGCGTAACAGAGTTAAATCCGCTATCGGTCATAGGTACATCAAACAGTACATCTACATACGGCAGCACGAAGGCATTGCCATAACTGCTGGCAACGTTAAGTCCTTCTGCGGATATATGCCTAAATGCATCGGTTACGTTATTTGCGGCTTCTGGGCGGGTTACAAGCCTGTCTGTACGGAAATCGGAATTAACATCAGAGCCTAGGCTGGCTACAGATATGCCGCTAACCCCTAAATCCAGTAAATTGCTTACAAACCTTTGCACAAACCCCACAACAAATGTTGGGGAAAGTATAAACTGCCTAAGACGGCCATCACTTGTTAATGTATCCAGCCAAAACTCATGCCTAAAGGCATTAAAGCCTACTAAGTGCCGTGCCATGTCATTCATGCGGCTAAATCCACTGCCCGTCCTAAGCCTATGAGCATACCAGAAATCCATATCCGGGAAGAATCTAGCGCTATTATTGTCCATTCGCTCTTGCATTTCACTAAAACCACGCCTGCCACCCAGGGCACTAATAAACCGGATGCTTCGGCTAAAATACGAGTTATTAAAACCACCGTTACTCCAGCCTTGGTATCTAAAAACGACATGGTCTATCCCAGCAGCGTTAAAAGTCTCCACTATATGCGCGGCTTGCGTATAAGATGTTACCGCCACATTGCGCCTAACCGGGAAGCCCAGCACCCTTACTTGGCGGTTAATTGCCCCTATAGAGTCTATAAAAAACGGTATATCCTCGCTGGCTTGCGGGTTGCGGTATCTTATGGGGAGGCGGTTTGCAAATATGATATCCCTATATGCCCGCGCCATACCCGAGTAGTTGGCGTTTTCCCCATCCAGTAATAAAAAATATAAGGATATATCGCTACCGGTACGTTCTGCCGCAAAACTGCGTACCGCATGTGTCCCGGTTGTACGGGCAGACATATCAATAGATTCTAAATCGCGTATCACAAACCCGGCATGTACATGGCTTGTGCGCATAACATTACCCTCCGCAGGTACTGCACGGATAGTGGCACTTGCCGCTCCCTCTTCAATAATTGCAAGAAAAGCGTCATCGCCGTTTCTTAGCCCAAAAACGGGAAGCACGGCCTGTTGCACAAACCCTGGGAAACTTACATATCTGTAGGTATTGTCTATGCCAAAAAGCCCTGTTTCAAAGGAAAAACGTGAGTCTGTTTGCAAATCTATAATCCCGCCGGAGCCATCGGGTACAAAAATATACCCATCCGCACCATGAGCAGCCGCGCCAAAGAATTTTAAGAAATCCAAGGTATGCAACCTGAAATTGGCCTCGTCGTAGACGATATTGTCCATTTCTATGGTTGCTCTCAAGCCGTTTTCTGTAAGGGTATATGTTATGGGTATGTTAAACAGGGGCATTATGTCTTCTTCAAACTCGAATTGCAGCTGTTGATAGTGGCTTATAAGCTGTTCTGCCGTAAGTCCCGTCACCCGGAAAAGATAGTGCAGCTCTTGCTGTACCCTATCGGAAAATGTTGTACCACCCCTAAAGTTGCCTACCATTAAATCCTGGTAGGGAAGTGTCGGGTAAGTTTCGAGCCGCTGTGCGCGTACACGGGTGGTTAAACTTTCATATGTCAGAAGGTTATAGTGATGGCGGATGGCATCTTGGTCGCCCTCGCTAAGGTTGCTAAGCAAGTACTCGAATAACTCCACATACATAACCACAGGCGCAAGCATTAGCGGGTACGGGCGACCTATCTGATAAAATACTTCTACGCCGCCGGGGATGGGGGTTATTGTAAACTGTTCCCTTTGTATGGATTCGTCAAAGTTATTGATTGTTATGGCACGCCCTCTGGCGTTAAAAAATTGCATTTCTATTTGAGAGGATAGTTCCTGCCTGGCAAAAGCACCGCCGGGGGCGGCATCTATGACCTCTGGCAAGGGGTTAGTACCCCATAGCTTACCAGTTGCCCTATTTCTTACATATACCGCCGTTGTGGTCATATCCACATACATTTGGAACCGGGCATTTTCCGCTATCAATACCATATTTTCATTGGTTGCAAACACGCTACCATATACTCGCACGTGCATGGCAGAAATACTGCCAAGACACATAACAAAAACCAGCACCATGCAAACCAATTGTTTAAACCATTTCATATAGTAGCCCCTTTCCGCTTAGAATCTAAGCGAAACTTCCAGCCAAATTTCTTGCACCAGTAGTACAATGTCGCCGATAGTCACGCCAAACAGCAAGAATATAAACACAATAATCCCAATGCCAAACACAGTAAGTATTGCGGCTACTACACTTTTGGCTACGGTATACTGGTGTGTTACCATATTCCCTATATAAATAAGCATGAACGTCCAGCCAAAACCGATGGTATACGCAATATTTACAAAAGCGCTCTCGTGTATTGCAAGCACATGAGTTAGCAAAGTGCCTATTGTGGTAAAAATCACAAAGGGTAGTAGTGCATAGCACGTAGCGATATAGATGTGTCTCATGTTGCCCACGCCATCCATAAGCGTTGTAACGCACCAGTTGGCAAGCGTCCAAAGCAGCAAAGGCAGTACAATTTGCATGGCTGTGTTAATGATACTTAAATCCGCCATGTAAAAATAATTTACTCCCATAAAGGCAAAGGAAGTAAACAAAGCCTGAAACACAAGCGTAATACAGGCTAGTGCCAGTATTGTGTTAGCGGCAGCTAGGCTACCCCGTTTCTCGTGCCGCAAGTCCCAAAAACCGTCAAAGGGGCGAAACATCACGTGATAACTGTAGGTTAGGGTATTTATAAAACCTTCGCGTTTGCCAAGATATTTTTCATCACGATTGCGCCCTTTTATCCATTTTTGGAAACGGCGTATCCCGTAAATACCGGCTACAAGTATCAATAGAAACAGGAATACAAGCCGCTCGATAGTCTGCGACCGCCAATATCTAAAAGCCACGGAATATCCAGTTTGATCGATTGCAAGGCGGAAATAACTCATGGCTTGCGTATAATCGCCGGTATCCAAATAGGCATGTGCAATACTGGCATATGCCATGGTAAACGTACTGTTATAAGCAATTACTTGCCGCCAAATTTCTATTGCGGCATCATAATCAAAGTTGGCGTAATGCCCCAATGCGTCAAAAATCAAATCCCCATAGGATGTGCGGGTAAATACGGTGATGCTATTCATAATCGGGTCTAGGGCTATAAAATCTGTACCATGATAGGTAATTGCGCTTATGGCATTCATAGCACCCGCCTGTACGCCGAATGTTCCAAATACATACAGCAATTGCCCAAGGGCATTGTAGGTAAAAAACCTATTGCGGTTAGAGTCTAATACCGTAAATGTACCATGCTCACCCAAGGCGATATCCGAAAACACAGATGGCCCTGTTCTTGCGGCAGTGGTGGAATGAGTCCAAAACATATCGCCTACAATTGGCAAACCGCCGCGCCGCATAACATCGTGCCCTGCGGGGTTAAGTCGCCTTACGGGGGTTAGACGGGAATCCCCTGTTATTATTTCGTTGACTATGTCTGTTTCTGTGATTGCGCTGGAGGTTACGAAAATAAAACCTTGGTCGTCTATGGCGATATTATTGTATTCTGTAGGCACAAACATACGCAGCCTTGCCCGTTGTTCGCGGGTCATTATTATCCGCCATAAGTAGTCAAGCATGTTAAAGCTTACCCGTTGCGCCCCAACAAAACCCTCAAAAACCCCCTGCCCAGAGAGTTGCATAATACCCATATAAGCACCCGAAGCAACTACATATATACGCCCTGTCCTATCCACTACCAGTGCCGTGGGACGATACACAAAATCTTCATCCAATAGCCCGGTATAAGGCTCACCTATGCTTCTTATAAAATTGCCATATGGGTCATACTCCAGTATGCGCCCGTTGTTGGTATCGGCTATGAAAAGATACCCTGTGTGGGTTACAAATACTCCTTGGGGTGCGCTTAGGCTATTTGGGGTCTCCCCAGGTACGTAGTCTATGATGTGGTTTAGCGTCCAGTCTTGGTTAAGCCTGATAATGCGGTTATTGCCTGTATCCGCAATGGTTATACCCATTTGACTATCTACAAAAATATCGCCTGGCATGTGCAATGAGCCTATGCCTAAGTCCTCCCCGGTAATAATGCGGTTGGGCAAGTATACGGCTGGGCTTTCTAGTGGGTAGGCACTGGAATAGCAAATCGTGTAGGTCTTAAAGGGAATAAAGTCAATCGTTTCCCTTGCAAAAGCCGTTACGGTAGTTGAAAGCACCAGCAATAATAGTGTGGCAACAGCAAAAAACCGTTTCACCTTAAACCCTCCCCCTTTCTATTCCTTCATCCCGGATGTAGCCATGGTTTGCATGATATTGGACTGAGTAACTATAAATACAATTATCGGCATCATCATCATCAAAACCGCGGCAGCAGCACCCACGCCTACACGTGCTATTCCTCCGCCCATAATCTGGTTTATGGCAAAGGGCAGCGTGCGGTTTTGCTCTGTGTGTATAAACATTGTGACGTCCTGATTCCAGCGGGCAGTAAACGCGAACATTACCAGTGTGAGCCATGCGGGTTTTACAATGGGCATAACAATCGTCCAAAAGATACGCCACTCGCTGCTACCGTCTATCCTGGCGGCTTCCAGTATCGAATCGGGTACCATCGCGTCCATAAACTGCTTCATAAGGTACAAACCCATAGAGCCAGCAAGCCCCGGCACAATAACAGCCCACCAGGTATCCATCCAGCCAAGGGTCGTGATAATCATGAAGTTGGGTATGCCCGTAACCGCCGCCGTAAACATCAGCGAAAGTACGATAATAGAAAAAATCACATTTTTGCCCTTAAACTCATGTTTTGCAAGGGCATATGCAGCCATACTGGCAATAATCACATGGCCGATAGTACCCACTATAGCCAAGAAAAACGTATTAAAAATGTACCGCGAAAATGGCACAATGGATTGATTCATAAGCATAAACAACTCTGAAAAATTACGCATGGTGGGGTTGCGGGTGATAAAGCGCGGCGGGAAAATCCACATCTCATCCAATGGCCTAACGGCGTTAGAAAACGCAAATACCATAGGGATAATCATGATTGACCCCAGCACAAAAAGTAGAAGTATAATAGGCAAGTCGCCCTTGAATGACCTATTAAGTCGCCTCAAAATCAATCCCCCACTTTTTTAATCAAATTTTTGACCAAATAATTTGCGCCAATCATCATAGCAAACAGTAGTGTTGCAATGGCGGACGCATACCCCATTTCGAAGCGCATACCGCCGTAGTCGTCTAGGTGGTGCATGATTGTGTGTACGGCATAGTCTGTACTGGGGAAACCTGGTATCAGGGCGGTTATTTGCGGGCCTATACTGAATGTACCCGCGATGTTCATTACCGCACCAAACATTAGCATGGGCTTCATAAGCGGCAAAGTTACATACCATAACTCTTGCCAGCGGTTTTGAATGCCGTCAACTGCACTAGCCTCGTAATAAGAGCGGTCTATACCCTGCAAGCCGGCTATAAAAGCAAGAAACCCCACACCAAGACTTAGCCACAAAAGCACCAATATTACCACAAACATCATGTAATCAGGGTTGTAAAGAAATTGGATAGGCGACTCGATAAAATGGTTGCGAAGAAGGAATCCATTGATATAACCCTGCGAGTCGCCGGAAAACATAACCGCCCATATCAAAAATACATTACCGGATATAGACGGCGCATAAAATATCAGAGTTATTACCGCCCTAAGTTTGGGGCGCAGCTCGTTAATAAACCACGCAACAAACAAGCTAAGCATGTAGCCCACAGGCCCAATAATGAGTGCAAATATTAATGTATTACGTATCGCTTGTATAAACACCGGGTCGTTAAAAAACAGTCGCAGATAGTTGTCAACGCCCACAAATACAGGGGCCTCCAGCATATTAAAATGCGTAAAGCTAAGCCCCATGGAAATAACCACAGGCAAGACAGTGAACACAAAAAATAACACCACAAACGGTAAGATAAACAAATAAGATACTCTATCCCGGTAAAGGCCTTTAAAAAAATTCCCCATAACTAAGCCCTCTCTATCTATTGGCCATCATTTCAAACTCGGCACGTTTGCGTGTAATTTCTTCGTTTATGTCCCGCACATGCCTTAGCAGCACACGTCCTGGGTCTTCGTTGCCGTTTACGGCATTGCGGAACGCAAAGTCAAAATAGCGCGGTACGATATAACTGCCGGCCGCCTGTGGTATACCCCTTGCCCACTCGCGCTGGGCCATAATCCTTGCGTACTCGTCAAGCGTCCAGGGTATGTGCGCCATCGCGGCGTCGTTGGCCGGGTTAAACCTGGCTGCCTGGCCAAGTACACTTTCAACTTCCAGCGCAAAGCGTGCAATTGTTTCTTCGCTTAGCCACCACTTCATAAATTCCCATGCTGCGCATGGGTCTTCGGCAGCGTGAAGCATTACGGCTGCCGTTCCGCCTCCAGTTACCGCGTGGTTAACAATCCCGTCCTGGCCGGGGGTGCCGGGTATCATGTTCATGCTCCATCTTCCGCGGATTTCCGGCGCGAAGACGACCAATGTGTTGTAAGTTGCATAGTCGATAATACCAATTGGCATCTCGCCGGATCTGAAGCGGTTTAAGAAATTGAGCTCCAACTGTAAGCGGTAGCTCGTAAAAAATTCTACATGTTTGTTGAATAGGCTAATCCCAAGACGGTTGTCAAACGCAACCGCCGAGCGGTCATGGTTGAAGACATCAACACCGCTTTGGAAAAGCAAAATAGTGTACACATTCCAGGAAGCCCATATCCCCGGTATCCCGGCAGACATATTGCGCCTTTGAAACTCTGGTATAAGGCTGAAAAAGTCGTCCCATGTTGTTGGTATCTCAAGGCCCATTTCGGCAAAAATATCATCCCGTACAAACATCATCGGGAAAGTAAATGTCTCCGGCAGTGCATAGAAGCCGCCCTCAAAATAAAATGGGTCCATGGCTCCAGGGTGGAACCTCCCCATGACTTCATCAAAATCAGGGAAAGTGGTCAGGTCCACCACCGCATTGCGCAGTGCAAAGTTTACAGGCGACTCAGTGGTTACCTGCAATGCCACGCAAGGGCCCACGCCAGCCAATGTAGCCGGCAAAAGTGTAGCTCCACCCATCAGTTGCAAGTTTATGCTTATATCATCGTGTGGGAATGTTTCCTCCAGCAGTTGATAGATAATCAGCGCTTGCTCACGCCCGCCTATGCCTACCGCACCGCCAGGCCCTGCCGCCGGTATGCCACCAGAGGCTTCTACACCAAGCCATACGGTAACAGTCCTCTGTGTTTGCTCATCATTGCCTACCACAAAAAAGTCCGTCGTAAACGATGCAAAAAATAAGCGAATATTATGCCATAGTATGGCAAAAAACCCGGCCTCTGCCCGCTGCAACGTCTCCCCAGGGCTTACAACAGCTATCCAATCAAGCTCTAAAGGTTGCTGTACAGCCTCGGAAGCCCATGCCGCTAAAGCACCAACATCATCCGAAAGCACCCCTACCCTGGCGGCAATACGGTCTGTATCTCTGTACATAGTTTCTAAGGTGAATGCAAGATTGTGTATAGCACGCATTTGCTCACCCCTGCCGCCTACGTTTTCTTCCATGTATGCAGCTATTTGCCGTAGCTTTTGCGCCTGCTCTTGCATTTGCACAAGTGTTTCGGGAATCATAATTTCCCATTGGTAATCCCTAAATGTGTCGGGGGTAGCCCCGGTAATCATCAAAATACTGCGGTAAATCTCATTAAGCACAAGGAGGCTGTCGTTAACTTCCATTATTATGTCTGCGGTATCTCCAAGAGATACAGCCATTTCTATAACATGTACGCCAGGTTCAAAGAAGAAGAGAAAATACTCGTCTCCGTTTCCAAGCGGCTCTACCACCCAACCTCTTGTTTCGTTAAACCGTAAACGCCGTGCTTCTTCAAAAGGGTACTCGCCGTTAATGCGTAGCCCGCGGCTCACAAACACGCCGCCTCTTATTATTTGCCTGTTTCGGGTAACAATTTTATATAACCCTTCTGTTTCAATTTCTACTTGCCAGGAAAGCCACTGTCCGGGGCTTGCCCAACGCTCGCGCCCTATTGTATTAAGCCTTATTTCGGATGCTGAAGGGGGATATGACAGCGGTGATGCCCTGTCGGTAAGTGGAAGGATTGTTGGGTTAGAGCGTTCATAGACATTTTGAGCCTGAACCCTTATTATGCCTGCCGAAGCTTCTACATGCCCGGCAGCACGCCAGCCAGCCAGTACTTCATCATAACTTGGTAAAGGGTATAAGGGGGTGAGGACAATGGATTCGATTATCACATGTTCGCGCAATGCGTCCAGTTTCAACGTATGACTTCCAGTGTCAAAGAAAAATTGAAAAGGCATAATTGTAAAACCAGCGCTGTCGCGTAGCAACGCAGTACGGCTGCGGAGTACTTCTATCTGCCGTGGCCGAAGGTCATGGCCGTTTATATCTTGCTGTATTGGGCCTTCATCTTGCCAGATGCGCTCGAACACGATAAATGCCGCTTCTGCAAACGGCATTGCGCCGTTTATTGTTAGAGTGCGCTGGATATCGGTCATACGATGTTCTACCGTGTGGTATGTAACCGCGATAGCATATCGCCCTGCTGTATTTACATCGAAAGTCCACTGTGTATAGCCGCTCTCATAAGTAAATACGCCGTCTGGTACGATTCGCGATGCGGCGGTGCTGCTTGTGGTGAATGAGTGGATATCTATGTGTATTTCTGTGTCGCCAATGGGATGATGGGCATATCGTGCCGCATAATCTACATAGTTTTCCCGTAGCCAGGCGAAGTCCTCGGTGTTTTCGGGTATGGGGGCAGCGTAGGCTTGCGCCACCCCCATATAAATACATACCAACAGAGTAACGGCTATGAACGCAATACCTATGCGCCGTATATAGCGCGCACCTGATTTATATAAACCGTTCACATCCATTCCTCCCTAAAAAACCTTTATCGGTATCATCAAAACTGGCATAGGCCGCTTTCGCCATTATTATCAAACTATGATATACAACTAAAACACTACCTCTTTGCCCAGCTTAGACGAGCGTACAATCCCATCTATAATCATCTGGTTATAAAGTATCTGGCTGGTAGGCACAGGGGACTCACCACCTGTGTGTATCGCATCCAAAAACGAACGGATTTTTTTGTGGAACAAACCGGGCCCCCTGTTTTGCACGAGCGGAATCACAGTTTCAACCAAAGAACTGCCTACATTGGTATACAAAGTCATAGGCCCGCCAGGCGCACCATTCCAGCAATCTGTAGACGGGATACGCAGTGCTCCTTTTTTTCCCATGATGATGGTATCCCCAGGGGTATCTATATGCATTGCCCACGCAATACGGAAGTCCAAAACAACCCCGCCTTCCAACCGTACAAAGGCCGCCGCAAAGTCTTCCACTTCAAAACGCGCATAGTCTTTGGGGTTGTATTCTGGGCTTGTGCCAAAGAAATTGGATATATACCCCGTAACACTTACCGGGCGCGGGTACCCTATGGCATTAAGCACCATATCAAGGGAATAGCAACCAATATCGCCCATCGCGCCTATGCCGCCTTCGTCTTTGGTAATAAACGTCCTGCCTGGCATACCGCGCCTACGTCCACCGCCGGTTTGGATGTAATACACCTCGCCCAATGCGCCTGTATCTACTATTTCCTTAATTTTTTGCATATTGGGGTCGAATCGCGGCTGGAAACCTACACATACTATTTTGCCGCTTTTCTTCTCTGCTTCTACTATTGCAAGTGCTTCTTCGGTTGTGACGCACATGGGTTTTTCCAGTAGCACATGTACACCTTTTCCCAGCGCGTAAATGGTACATTCGGCATGGGTTGTGTTGTAGGTACATACACTTACCGCGTCCAGTTCTTCCGCGTCCAGCATAGTCTTATGGCACGGGTAACATCGAGCGCTCTCCACACCCCACTCCTTGCCAAAAGCTTCGGCTTTACCGGAGATTAAGTCCGCCAAAGCTACAATTTCTACATCTGGCATTTCCTTAAAGCTTTCTACATGAGACTCGGCAATCCAGCCTGTGCCTATTATGCCTACTTTTAATGTTTTCCCGTGGCGTATGCCCTCTTGTTTCTCGGCTTTCATAAATTGACTAAGTACTGCGTCACCTTTTGCAGACATTTGCGTCACATCCTCTCTCATTACTCTTTCATACATAAATGAACGGCGGCGGTCTTAAACGCCTTTGGAAGTGCGAGTATATTGGGGTTGTCACCTGTATATTTTTTCGAGTCGGTTAACGCTTCTTCAATTGTTGCCCTGGTTTTAAGCCCCATGCTTCTGGCAATGCCCGCTTCCCTTGCACCGGCAATATATATTGCGGCCGCGTGTTTTTCGGCTATATGCCCACAGGAAATCATGGAAAACGCGTGGAATGGGTGATAGCCGTAGCCAAAGCGGTATTTGTCTATATAGCTTTGGTTGGAACATATATACTCGCCGTATTTCTCTATGTCCGGCAGTACCTGGTGGAAATCTTTTTGGAATAGCTCATATACTTCGCGGTATGAGGGGAACTCTTCGTCATGGAAATAGCCGTCGCAGGCAGACGCGCATATTATTACCGGGTGATCTGAAAGCACACGCCTATGCCGTATAATTTGCGCGGATATGGCTTGCAGTATCAGAAGTGGGTTTGTACCCATGCCGTTGCCATAATGGAACTCCTGGGGCATACCAAATATCATTACATCGTATTTTTTTTCTGCCCAGGGCACATAAGTGCGCTTATCGGCAACTTTCTGGGAAAGAGGCTGGATTTCTTCTATCGAGCCTGTGAACACGGCAATCTGCCGCTGGTAGGTATCCAGTACCGCGTCGCACGCGAAGAACTTCTTGCCCATACACTTCTCCATATGCTTACCAATCATGTCGAACTTGGAGCGCATTAGGCTTTTCCCGCTTACGGTTTCAAAATCCTCCCTATGCATGACATGGGGGTTATGATGTGCGCCTATGGAGCGCCAATGGGTTATGCCCGTCGCCGCGTGTTTATACCCGCCAGAGTACCCGCCATATGGGTTGCCAAGGGTATGGCCTATAAGCACCGCAAGGTCGGCTTCGTATACTTCTTTATTCATTATGACTTTGCTGCCCAGTTCGTCTTCACCCAGGTCGACTAGATTGTTGTAGTCTTCGCTGTCGTGGTTTGTAATCTGGTTTGACCAGTAGTACTCGTTAAAAAGGTCATCGCCAAGCAAACGCTTTATTTCTTCGCGGGTGTTCTTCCTGTGAAGCCCGTTGGAGCAGATTAGTTTAATGTCTTTTTTATCGACTCCGGCCTTTAGGCATTCGTCTATAATTATGGGTATGGCAGTTTTGCGGTGGGATGTTTCTTGGAAGCCGCCCTTTACCTTGTCTGGGAACACGATAACAACTTTAGAGCCTTTGCTCACTTGCTTGCTTATTGGCTCTACCCCTATAGGGTTTAAAATTGAACGGGTTGTCTCGCCCTTGATATCTGCAAGGAAAGCTGGGTCTTTTACTGTCTCGCCAGGGATAAATATATCTGTATTATCTGGCAGGTTGGCTGTTACCATCCCTGTGCCATATTCAAAATTTAGTTCCATTTCAACACCCCAATCCGTTTAAGTAGTCTATTGCTTTTTTATATCTTCCTGTGTCTTGTGCGCCATCTTCGTACTCCACTACTGCCCAGTCATCTGCACCTAGGTAGTTTTTTAAGGTGGGTAGCAGCTTTGTGTAATCCATCAGGCCCTTGCCCAAAGCTACAAAGCCATCATGTGGACACCAGTCGCGTAAATGTACATATTTAATGCGTGTGCTATGCTGCTCTACTATTGCAATGGGGTCGCGCCCTGCTTTTAATATCCACCCCAAGTCTAAGCAAAATAACAGGGTGGGTACTTTTTCTAACAATTGGCGGAAGATTTCCATGTCGTTCTCAAACTCATGGGCGTGATTGTGATAATGAAGTGCAACGCCCTTTTCGGCGCACTGTAATACTAATTTGCTCATCACACGTACGGCTTCGTCTATATTAAATTCCTTCGGGTTCATACACGAAAAAAGTATGTTGCGGTTGGGCATGTCCTGTAAAAACGAAGCGGCCTTTACTACCCTCTCGGTAACGGCATCTTCGTTTTCTTCTAACTCTGTAAAAGATGTGCCTACATGCAAACCAGATAATACAATGCCGCAGTTATTAAGCGCGCCTGTAAACTTTGCCTTCTCGTCCAAGCCAAAGAACCTAGCACCAATTTCTACACCGGCGAAACCTGCCAGTCCCAATTCGGAAAGGATTTGATTAGTCTCGGAGGCAATCCTTTCTTTAAACAACACACAATGTACGCCAATATTCATATCGTCACCTAAAATCTAGTCTCACACAAAAAACTGTGCTATATGTTCTTTTGACGCAATAACCCCACGGGATACACGGTCAAAGTCGCCTTCCCATACAGGGTCTTCGTGCTCGATACTGATAGTTCCGTCGTATCCTGTTTCGTATAACCGCGATAAGATTTTGCCCCAATCAAGCTCCCCAAGGCCGGGTAGACGATACCGCCACCATAGGTTTGCGTGGCCGCTTTCTGCCGGAAGTCCCGCATCTTTGTGATACCATGCGCCTTTGGACGCATACATATGCGCCGTGCCGGTGCGGGCTATCATATCCCGGTTAAGCTCGCAATCTTTGCCGTGTACATGCCGGATATGCCCCGCAAATTCATATATGGGTGCGTAAGGGTCGATGGACTGCCATACTAGGTGTGACGGGTCGTAGGCTAGCCCCAGACGGGGGCTTTTTATTTTGTCAAAAATCATATCCCACATGTATGGCGATACAGCTATGTTGCCCATAAACGGGCACGCTTCTAGTAAAATGTCCACGTTGCTTGCCTCTGCCAGTTCCAAAATAGGTTCGAACAAGCGGCTAAATGCCTCCAGGCTAAGCTCTGGGCGATACCGTCCGCCTTTGTGAGAATCGTCTAAAATCCCGGTGGTGGTAACAACTTGCTTTGCGCCTATCTTCCCTGCGAAGATGATTCTCTTTTTTAGTTCCGCTATCAGTTGTTCGGCTTGTTCTTTATCGTTTGAAAGGAAATTGCGGCAATAAATCATAGTGTTTATGCTTACGCCGTAGGTTTCCTTTGCTTTGTGAAATTCATGTTCGTCTAGGGGTACTGTTGGGCCTACTTCCAGGTCAACGAAATCGTTTTCCTTTGCCCACTTGGCTAGGGAGTTTAAGTCTTTCAGGCCCACGTTTACTAGGCTGTTTGTTAGAAATCCCATTTTCATACTTACACCTCAATCATGGAATTAGTTTCAATAGAACGCTCAAGTGCGTCTAAGACCCTTTGGATATAATGCCCGTGCTCTAGACTACGCACCGGCTTTTCGCCTGTTAATATGCAGTTTATAAACTCCCTAAGCACGCCTGTATGCCCGGCGTTATTGTTATATTTCTGATCAATATCTATCACTTCTGGCCTGGATGTAAACGGGCCGTTATGCTCTTTCAAATGTGCCGTTAGTGTCCCGGTTTGTAGTATGTGGCTTATAGTTCCACCTTCGCCACAAATTTCTATGGATTCGTGAGGCACGGCCAACCGGCTTGTTGTAAGCGAGCATAAGCACCCGCCCTCTGTCTTGGCGATAATCACCGCAGTATCGTCGTTGGTTACAGCACCGGGTTGCCCTGTTTTGACATCGGCTCTTTGCGTAATAAACGTCTCCGCAAAACATCCGACATGGCTAATCTTGCCTGCAGACGACCCTGCAAGATAATCTGCAAGCTCCAGCATATGACACCCAAAATCTGCAAGCGCACCAGAGCCAGATAAATCTTTTTGCATACGCCACTCAAGCTTCACGCCTTTGGCGTTGCCTATGCGGTTACCGCCAAGGATGTATCTAAACAAAAAAACCTTTCCCAATTTCCCTTCGTCAAGCATGGCCTTAATTTGAGCGATACCGGGTTTTTCGCGGTAATTAAACACCACCATGCCTACCAGCCCCTGATACTTCTTTTCCAACGCCAGTGCGTTATCCGCGTCGGCCAGCGTGGCCGTTAACGGCTTTTCGCAAATTACATGCTTACCTGCGGCGAAACATTTTTCCATCATATCTGTATGTGCGCTGTTGTGGGTGCATATGCTTACCGCGTCAACTGCTTCCAAAAATCTATTAAAATCATCGTATGCGGGTATGTTTGCGTTATTTTTCTCCGCAAATTCTTTTGCCCTGCCTGGGACAAGGTCGTACAGGGCAGTTAGCTCGCATTCTGGTATATTTTTGTACCCACCAATATGCGCATTGGCTATCCCAACAGTAAAACCCGTACCTATAATTCCTACCCTTATTTTGCCCATAATATCGCCCTCTCGTATCCTACTCAAATCATCTGGTGCTGCCAATTTTCTGAGTCTAAAATTAACGAGATTAATCATGTAAGTCAACACAAATTTACGCAAACGTTTTACATTTTTGCTTGCCTTGTTGCGCAATATATGTGTTATTATATCCACGAAACAACATTTGCATCAGGAGGTTGAGATGACACTTAAAGATGTAGCAAGGTTGGCAAACGTATCTACTTCAACCGTTTCAAGGATTATTAATAGTAAGGACAACAGTTTTGCAAGCGAGGCTGTACGCAATCGTGTGTGGGAAATAATTAAAAGCACCGGCTATGTACCCAACGTAACCGCCAGGAATCTCCGGTTGCGAGATATTACCGAGCATACCCGCGCCTCCAACTCCATCGCATGTATCTTCGCAAGGGTTAAAAAGACCATAGACAACCCCTTTTTCACACAAATTGCCAGGGCCGTTGAGCAGCAGGCACTAGCCATGGGCTATGTGATGACCTACTCATTTACCGCATTTGACATCGAAAATATCGCCATATTAGATAAGATAATGACTGGCCCGGTAGACGGTATGGTAGTGCTGGGCAGGTTTGACGTAGCAACCACGCGTTTCTTAAAAAAGTACACCAATAACTTTGTATACGTAGGGCTCAACGGCATAGACTTCGACTGCGACCAAGTACTGTGCGACGGGTACGAAGCCGCGCTGAGTGCAATGGATTACCTAGTAAACCAAGGACATAAAACGATTGCGTACTTAGGAGAAACAAAACACGAAGTACGATACAAAGCATATATTCACGCACTGGAAAAAGCGGGCATACCCATAGAGTCACGGCTGGCCATAAACTGCGAATCCAGCAGTAACGGCGGATATAACGGCATACAGCAATTATTGGACACAAACCCCACCCCACCCAGCGCAATATTTTGTATAAACGACATCACCGCCATAGCGGCGATGAAACGATTGCGTGAAGCCGGGCTTAAAATACCCCAAGATGTCTCGGTAATAAGCATAGATGATATAGAAATGGCACAGTATGTAGCCCCAATGCTTACAACAGTAGGCATACCCAAGACAGAGCTAGGCGCCATGGCTGCAAAAATATTAATAGACCGCATAGAAAAAGGGCATAAACTCCCAACCAAGATTCATCTGCCCCACAAGCTGGTAATACGGGAAAGCGTAACAAAATATAAACCAAGCCTTAAGGTAAATATAAAAAAAGGAGAGTCAAACATGTCTTATTTCGGAAATGTTAACTGGGAACAGATCAAAGCCAGGCACACAGCTTTTTGGAAAGGTGAGTTAACAGAAAGTTGCCTAATAGCCGCTTACGCCCCAAGAGACGGCGCAATACGCGGCTCTTTCCCAAGACCCACAAACAACAAACAAGACTGTATCAAATGGTGGCTTGACCCAGAGCAAGTGATAGCCCGCTTTAGAGATGACGCTCAGGCCACATATTATGGTGGAGATGCATTCCCGCTGCTTAATTGCAACCTGGGGCCCGTATGTCACGCCGGTTATTTTAAAGGCTCACAGCCGCAATTCGAAAGCAGTATATGGTTCGATCATACCCTGGAAGACTATGACGACCTAGAGTTTGATCCCCACAGCTTCATGTACAAGACTGCCATAGCCAACGCAAAAGCCTTTGTAGAAGATGCAAAAGGCGATTATGTAATAGGAATGCCCGATATCTCCGGTGCGGCAGATGCTCTATCACACCTAAGAGGCGCGGATAAACTACTAATGGACTTTATGGACCAGCCAGATAAAGTAAAGCAGGGCATAGACAAAGTACTAGGAGTTTGGGAAATCGCAATTAACGCAATGCAGGATATCTTATCTAAAGGCAACTTCGGCGGCGGCAGTATTGCCTGGCTTCATACATGGGCGCCGGGCTTTTTGGGGCAGTTGCAATGTGATTGTTCTGTAATGCTTTCGCCGGATATGTTCGAGGAATTTTTATTGCACGAACTGATGGTTCAATCCAGCAAACTAGAACAGTGCCTATATCACCTAGACGGTGAAGAGCAAGTACGGCACTTGCCATACCTACTACAAGTGCCAAATTTGCATGTAATTCAGTGGACAAACGTAATTTCTAGGCGACCGGTTACGGCATTTATCCCTGTCTTGCAGCAGATTCAAGCCGCCGGGAAGGGCATACTTACCGGGTGCAGCCCCAAAGAATTACCGATTCTACTAGAAAACTTAGATGCCAGCAATTTGTATATGCGTGTGTGGGTAAGAAACCAAGAAGAAGCCGACGCGGTTGTCAAACTTGCAAAACACCAGTCAAGATTTAAAAAATAAGGAGACGCATATGAACGGTTTAAAATGGATTAAACCCTCCCGTGATTTTGGGGACGTATGCCCTGTGTTTGTGAAGCGGTTTAAAGCAGAGGCTCTTGGTAAAAGGGCCACAATTTCTATAACCGCTCATGGGGTGTACGAGGCCGAACTCAACGGGAAGCGTATCGGGGAATATATTTTTGCACCCGGGTGGACAAGTAAGCGCTTGCAGTATCAGGAATATGATATTAGTAGCTTGCTACGAGAAGACAATATCCTAACAATAACCGTAGGCAAAGGCTGGTACAGGAGCCCACTTGCCCTGTGGCGAAAAGAAAGCCAAAACGACCCAAGAACTACTTTACCAGGGGGCATTGTTGCACAAATTAAAATTGACGAAGACGTTATTGCCGAAACAGACGAAAGTTGGCAAGTCCGCGAAGGCGGAGTCCGCTTTAGCGAGATATATGACGGTGAAGTATACGATGCAAATACAACCTGCGACACACTAGAAAACGTGAAAGAATACCCTGGCCCCATTGGCTGGCAACTTGTACCCCAGCAAGGCCCCGAAATCCGCGAACAGGACTATATCAAGCCCAAAGACATTATTATCACACCCAAGGGTGAAACCGTTATTGATTTTGGGCAAAACATTACAGGCTATGTATATTTCACACTATCAGAAAGCACAACCAAAGGTGATGAAGTAGAAATCTCCTGTGCAGAAGTTTTAGACGAAAACGGAAACTTCTACACAGACAACTATCGCAAGTCTAAGTCCAAACTGCGATATACCGCACGCGACGGTGCACAAAGTTACAAGCCGAAGCATACGTTCTTCGGATTCCGCTATATACGGCTGGATAAATACCCCGGCGGCGCAGTTGAACCGGGTAATTTTACAGCAATCGCCATACATTCGCAGATGAAGCGCACCGGCTTTTTCGAATGCGCCAACCCACTTGTAAATCAATTGTACGAAAACATAATTTGGGGGCAAAAAGGCAATTTCCTGGATGTACCCACAGACTGCCCCCAACGGGACGAACGGCTGGGCTGGACAGGCGATGCCCAGGTGTTTGTAAAAGCCGCCCTTTACAACTATGACTGCGAAACATTTTTTGCAAAGTGGTTAACAGACTTAGCACTGGATCAGCAGCCAAATGGCCAAGTCCCCAACGTAGTGCCGGACGCGCTATGGGGTGCCGGCGGCAGGGCGGCTTGGGGTGATGCCGCAACAGTTTGCCCATGGCAAGTTTACCTGGCTTATGGCAATAAAAATATCTTAGCAAACCAATATGGCAGCATGTGCAAGTGGGTGGATTACATCACCGCAAGCACAAACGATATGTATTTATGGACAGGAGGCACACAGTTTGGCGACTGGCTTGCACTGGATTCAAGCCCCAGCCGCCACGACTTTATTGCCTCTGCCTTTTATGCCCACTCTACACAGCTAACAATTAAGGCCGGTAAGGTGCTGGGGCTGGACACCCAAAAATATGAGGCTTTGCATGAAAACATTGTAAAGACGTTTAATGAAACATTCGACCAATACGAAACCCAAACAGAGTGCGCACTGGCAATCGAGTTCAAACTAGCACATGACCCGCAACAGGCCATCCGCAGCCTAGTGCAAAAAATCAAAGAAGCCGGTGACTGCATACAAACCGGCTTTATTGGGACACCTCACATACTACACGCTCTAAGCCGCTATGGGCATACAAGTCTTGCCTATACGCTGTTGCTACGTGAGAGTTACCCATCATGGCTATACCCCGTAACAAAAAACGCGACAACGATATGGGAACGCTGGGACGGCATAAAACCCAGTGGCGAGTTACAAACAGCGGATATGAACTCATTCAACCACTATGCCTACGGCGCGGTCGCAGATTGGATGTACGGTACAATGGCGGGTATTACGCCAATGGAGGAATACCCGGGCTATAAAAAGATACAAATAGCCCCACAACCTGACCCGCGTGTAGGTTGGGTAGCCGCCCGCTTCATAACCCGTGACGGCTTGATAGAATCAAAATGGAAATATGTAAACGGAAAAGTGCGCTATGATATCAAAACGCCGTCCCCCTCTATAATTTGCATCAATGGCCAGAGTTTCGAGGTCATGGCCGGGCAATATACGTTCTATTCATAAGCTACACCGTTTGCGCCAGATTAATAACCGATACCGCCAGCACAAATAGCATTATACAAGCATATAGCGCTTTGATTTTTTTGTTATCGGCCTTTTTATAAAGCCATGAGCCAATAACAGCACCCGCAACGCCCCCCAAAGCCATAACACCCAAAGTCAAGGCCGAAACCGATGGCAAGCCACTAAAAAATGCCCAGCGCAATAAGTTTGTGCCCTGGGCAAACAGTATAATAAATATAGAATACAACGCAGCGGTTTTGATATCCATACCCAAAAACAGCGTAAGTGCCGCAAGGTTTAAAGGCCCGCCACCGATGCCCAAAAACGCGGCAAAAACCCCAAGCCCAACACCCAAAAGCACGTACATGTAAACCCCGCTTAAAGCAAGCGGGGTTATTTTTGAGTCAAAAAGTAGCAATACAAGCAACAGCACAATAGACACAATCATCAAGCCTGACTGCGCCGAGGCAAGCGCATCTCCCGCTAAGTCAAACAACCAGCTACCAAGAAGCCCCCCAATAATCGACCCAATAGCAATAGGCACTCCAGCTTTAAACTTGAAGTCCTTCATATTCTTGTGCTGGCGCAAAAGGGCAGTAATGGCCACACAAAACACCGTTACACTTGACAGGAAGCTAATTAGCACCGCGTCCATGTCAGAAACAAGCTCCAGCACAGGCCTAAGAATAAATCCCCCACCAAGGCCACTGGTGGAGCCCGCGATAGATGATATCAGAGTTATTACAAAAAAAATTATAGCCTCTATCACCGTTTGCCCCCGACGCATAAGCGAATCTTCTCGCGCACTACGGTTTCTACGGCTTCCTTTGCCGCACCCATGTATTTCCTGGGGTCATTTTCATGTGGACTGCGTGCGAAAATTTCCTTTATGGCGTTCGCCATGGGAATTTTTAGCTCAGTTGCAATGTTTATTTTAGATATTCCCCGGCTTAATGCTTCTTTTATCTGATAATCCGGGACACCCGATGCACCATGCAATACCAATGGGATATCCACCAGCTTACGAATTTCCGAAAGACGCGGGAAATCCAGGTTCGGCTCTCCTTTGTATTCCCCATGCGCCGTGCCTATTGCAATTGCAAGCATGTCTATTCCTGTTTTTTGCACGAAATCTGCCGCTTGGGCGGGCACGGTAAAGGATGCGTCGCGTTCGTCAACTATTAAATCATCTTCAACTCCACCTATTTTGCCAAGCTCGCCTTCTACCGCTACGCCGTATTTATGTGCCACTTCAACGACCTTTTTTACCATTTCTACATTCTCGTCATAGGCTAGATGTGCGGTGTCTATCATTACGGATGTATATCCATGCCGTATACACTCCATAATCGTGTCATAACAGGAGCAATGGTCTACATGCAGTGCCATGGGTATGTCGTAGAGCTTGGCCGCAGCCTTTGCTATTGCCGCCACATATGGAATGCCCGCGTGTTTCAACGTCCCCGGTGTGGTTTGGAATATCACTGGGCAACTTTCTTCTGCCGCGGCTTCCGCTACGGCCTGTATTGTTTCTAAATTGTGAATGTTAAATGCTGCGATGGCGTGCCCTTTTGCTTCTGCATCTTTAATGAAATTTAATGGGTTTACAAGTGGCATATAATATCTCCTAAATTAAACAGTTAAATTGAGTTGCTATGATTTCGTTTCGCGGTATTTAGATTATATTATATATCATAAAAAGCGAAAATAGTGCAGTTAAAAACATGCTACTGCTCCATTGTTTGTGACTGAAGAAGGAACAAAATATGCGAGTAATGAAACAAAGGCTTGTGGATAAAATATCCACAGGCCTTTGCAATGACTGATTAGAGATACAAACATGTAGTTTAAAACATACAAAACATCTAGTGCACAACATAAAAAATCTCACAGACGAACCTTGCACTGTAAACGAGGTTTATCAACATGCATAACAATTTATAATACTACGATATAACCAAACCCTTCGCCAACAAGTTCGACCTCGCTGTGAAGGGTTCGACTACGTTCATACATAAGGGAGACGAGGGGAGTCGAACCCCTGACCTCTTGAATGCCATTCAAGCCTACTATTGATTATCCGTCATTATGTGGTGTTATATGAAATTGTATAAACCCGCTGTTTCCAAGGGTTTGAAGGCTCTCAAAGCTTCCAATCCTCACAG
>Ga0123355_10003054_pt1 | contig 23839 bp, 10 predicted proteins | sample TergutEmb28metaG_3_FD_89872 | JGI IMG/M metagenome (GOLD analysis project Ga0123355, IMG submission 89872) | Embiratermes neotenicus P1 segment gut microbial communities from Petit-Saut dam, French Guiana - Emb289 P1 | ecosystem: Host-associated > Arthropoda: Insects > Digestive system > Gut ... | reverse complement strand
GAAGGACAAAGTGTTTGTGCCACCACAACCCGTGAGCATACCTGATTTGAAGAACAGAATTACCGCGGCTGTGGAGACCATCACACCTGACTTGCTGAGCAGAGTATGACAGGAATTGGACTAGCGCTTAGATGTGTGCCGTGTGATGAAAGGTGCATACATCGAACATTTGTAGGTATGTGTCATAAACTTATTGAGTTATTCTTTCATTTCTACTAGCATTTATAATTCTGTTCACCATACTTGTGAATATAATCAACTTCAAAACCACTCCAATCATTTTGATACACCCTGTATATCCTTCCGGTAGTAGTTGCTTTATTTCATGCTGGCGGACGGAACGGGAAGGGGGGGTGGGGGCAGACATGACGAATTTTGTGTTCGCTATTGGTTTCGCAGAAGCACCAAAGTAATCTTAATCGGCTTTAATTGTAATCAATGTGTGATGATTAACTTATTAGGTATAATTTAAAAAATAAATTTCACTTCGTTTCTTTTTGGTCACAAGTAAGATTCAAGCCCATCACTTGTGAAGATAAGGGAACTTTATGTTTCCAACTGCGCTGAAGCTAGAGTTCTCATCAGGAGTTACTTTGTTAAGTATTAAAGATTTTTGTGTCCACAACAAAGGACTGCCTAGCATGTTAGTAGAGTAGATCATTTTCTTGCAGGTTGTATGCAGAATTCTTGGACAAAATGAAAGAGTGAGTTCTTCTCATTAAAACGAAAGATAAAGTTCACATAAACGTATATTTCGGAAATGAGTGGTCTTTGAGTTGAATTGAAGAATTTTATTCGACAAAAAATACATTGACTATGTAATATTTTACGTAAATATGACATAATAAAATTACATGTTCCCAGTTGAATAAATGTTCTATTCCCGTCGTTTATGACGTCACAATTCTCACAACAAATGCTCAAAATATCGTCCACTTCAATCAAATCACACATGGACGCGTCTGACCACTGAGTATGGCACAACTGCAAAGAGGTCGTGCAAGTTGGAATGGTTCGACAGGGACACAGGCAGTAACGGCGAAGCTTCTCTTGATTTTCAATTGGATCTGAATAAGCTAGGGGTTTTTAAGTGTCCCTACAGACACACTAAAGGACTGAAATCAACATGTTTTTGGGTTGAACCTCGAAAACTGTTTGCGGAATTTTTTTCTGCTTCTTCTTTTTAAGTGTAGAAAACTCACTCCTGAAGTTTGTCCTAGAATTTTTAGATACACTCTGCATAGAATCACAGTGACTTCCTGGATATTTCGAAGGATGTTATCATGAGTTCAAATCCTGCTCGGCGCGTCTGTCTTTTCAGTTGTTTTATCCTTTATAGGCAGAGTTCTTGGTAAGCTTCGAACCTCATATAAGGATAAGCATGGAATATCTAAATGCTTAAAACATCCGAACTGATTCTAAACAAAAACAAGCCAAACAACATCATTTATTCGGACTGAGTAAGGGAACTTTTTATAAACATTCCAAACAAGTGTCATTCTTACTGCAAGTCAGTGCTTGTGCCTACTTATTTACGACTGCTTTCATATAATTGCTTCCGTAAAGCGAGTTTATACTGTGTCTTCTATTTATGGTCATAGATGTACATTTGTGTCCATCGCAAGACACATGAATACCACGCAGCCTATCGGTGCCGCTAGAAGATGAAGTATATTGCGGCTGTGGATTGTGCATTCCGAAGCCTTAACAAGTCCTTTACAGTGCACAAAGATGTAACTTCAATAAAACGGGTAACTTAATATTTTTGTTGCACCTGTGGTATGTAAGAGATACATAGTAAAATTAGCACTAATTAAAACGATTATATTTTATCTCCTTAGACTTCACAGATTAATAAAGATTATCGAATGCGACATACATTTACGGACACACAAAGGCTGTAAGTAATGGAATGTATAATATAAAATGAAAGTTGCTTTGTATACTACACGTGAGGTCACAAATAATTTAAGTCACTGTTATTTAGCTTTTTTATTACGCACTTCCTGAGTTAGCCTTTTTATCACCAATGCTTTTAGCGGCAAAAGAACAGTTTACTAGCCTTGTTTCACAAATACGTTGGATTTAGCAACGTACAGAATCCGTAAAATAAAGTTGTGCAAACTGTTCATACTTGCTACCTTCCAACAAATATATCAAATTCTATGTTGTCCTGTGTAAACTTTTTATCAAAATTTTGAGCTGATTCTGATAGTACGGGCGCACGTATGCCTAACGACTTTCTTAATAATTTCTTAATGTTACGTAACATTGCCACAGAAGATGGAATAAACATGAATGGCATGACGCCAGCTCCAAGATTTGGACCAGCAGCAGCGACTACTGCGGTGCCAGATGATAGGCAGCTGTGTGCCAGTGCGCCTGTCTGCCTGCTGGCAATGTGGAAGAATGCCAGTGGCGACCACTGAAGCAAAAACATGTGTACACTTTCGCCGAAGTATCTTGTGGGAATTCGAATAATTAATCATCAAACAACATTCCAAACTCTGCAGGCGCATACCTCACACCTTAAGTGAATGGAATTCTCTGGCAACTATGTGGGAGGGGGCAGAATCCAGCCCTCAGATGTAAGGCACTGAGTCACATTCTGAGGTGTATCGAATATTGGCATCGCAGGTTTGATTCTCGCTAGGGACATGTATGCCTCTGTAGCCAACATTTCCTACAGTTATACTGTCGTTTGTGGTTGGCCATACTGCAGTCAGTCCTCTTGTATCGGTGCCGGAAACAATGAGTTTCGTTTTACTGCTGACTAATTTTCGTTGCCACAAGTTCGATAAACATTCCCCAGACTTGGATTATTGTCATTTCCTTGGTTATTTGAATTATATTTAATGAAGTCCTTTTGGGGAAGAAGTGATCCGTCGCACGTTTTATCATAGTGTACTGCATGTTTCAAGTAGGTAACCAACGCAAAATGAGGAATTACTGTAAACCAGCTCTCATAGATGGACCTACGGAATATTTCAAGGGGTTAACCGAAATAAGCCTACCGACGATCCCAGCGGCCTCGCCGTCTAAGACGTGGGTTTGTGGCCGCTCTCTTGCTGGGATTGTGGGTTCGAATCCCCCTGGGAATATGGATGTCTGTCTGAGTGCTGTGTGTTGTCAGGTAGAGGTTCTGCTTCGGAATGATCACTGGTCTAGAGGAGTCCTACCGAGTGTGGTGCGTCGTTGTGTGTGATCGTGAAGCCTCATCAATGAGGAGGCATGGGCCTACTATTGTCGTCAAGTCAAGCAAATTAATCTGAAATAGAAGTCTTTGCTATGTTAAGTCAACAGGACAAGGGAGAAGAGGTGGTAAGAGAAAGGAGCAAATAAACAAAGGAAGTAGTAAAATAAAAGGTAAAATAAATGTACCAAGGAAGATAATACCCACAAAAAAGTGAATAAAATAGGGACTCATAACACGTGGCAACGGGAATCCAGGTCCACCTTTAATAACAAATATTTCCAATCACCGATATAAGCTTCTGTAACGATACTGTATCAACAGCAAATTGTAAGCCGCATCGAATGAGCAATAACCAGACGAGAACGAAGTGTCGATTTAGGAAGTCTACGAGGTCGAATGCTTGTTACAGGGCGCCCAATCATGTGCTTGAAGGATCTACGTCAATTCGTGATACACTTTTAGTCAAACTATTCCCAACGAAATCCAGGATTCAAGCCGGAGATTTCCGAATCCAGTAAAGTAATGATGAACGTAACGTTGCTAATTTCCTTACTTTCCTAGTGTCTGAAAAAACTGCTTATTTCTACTCATAATCTGCACGATTCACTTTAGTTCGATTCGCCTATCTACCAATGACGCGTTTCAACTGGAAAAAATTGTATTCAAGCTAAAGAAAACTGTACAAATTTAATTCTACATGACGGATGGATTGAAAATTTGGCAGGGATTAAATGACCTAAATGTCTGTTCGCAGAAACGTGAAACAGATAATGATGAATACGGCCGCTGCTTACGACCATAAGCTAGCTCCACCTTCCTCTTATCTTCACAGATATCTCCCTCTGTCCATTCTATTACTGTCTCCAATATAATTTTGTAATGGCTATCGCAGTACCTCAGACTTAACTAATATAATAATGCAAAATACTGATCATAAATCACGTAACATCTCGATGCGTAGTACTCACATCTACATCCAAATAATTTTCTAGTAATTATGTCTGTAGCAACTAGAGATTTCCGTAAATTTCTTACTTATAAGTAAGATAAAATATTTTTTTAACTTCATTTACAGAAATTCTAAATTTATTTTGTTCCCTCGAAGTTAGAAATCACAATTCATAATTGTAGAAAATACTTCGCATACTTTTTAAGAAGATCTTACCGTTTAGAAAGCACATAGGATAATTTTCAAAAGAGAATATTCTTCTATTTGTGCTTCTACCTGGTTATTTGAAAGTTATTTCTATTTATTAGATTTTATTTGTAAAGTAGTACCTCAGTATTTGGGTATTTTCAATAAGAGATATGTGAAATTTTCGGAAATACATTTTATCGTTTAGAGTTAATTTGAATCCTTTCGGTATTTAAATGAAGAGTAAAAGAACGTTCATTTTATTTCGAACATACACGACATTACCAGTTTAAAGATGGCAGACTAATGACTATGCTATGAGATTTAAGACTGTCGAATCAAAGCCCATTTTCCGAGAACTATAAGAGATATATGTCTCTCTGTAGCTCCCAGGCCGGTACTGCGGCACAATAAGCCTCCTATTCAATGTCCACTGATAAATATTCTCCGTGGTATAAAATGATCAGAGCTAAATCTTAACTCTTTTACACTTCACTTTAATTTTTATTTAATTAAGTCATCCAAATGTATTTAATATTGTTTTCTTTTTTGAGTATATTTAACAATCATGTAAAGAAAAACCAAATTGATGCACAATTTATTCTTAGTATATTTCGTCAACCTCTACATGTTTCGGGGGTATCTAGGCCCATCATCAGGAGGTACAACCCATGTGTACAACATCTGGTACCTATTATTCTTCTTAGATGATTGTCTGTTGTCCTGGATGGACACCAGACAGTCATCTAGATACGCCCGAAACATGTAGAGGTTGACGAAATATATTAAGAATAAGTTGTGCATCAAGTTGGTTTTCCTTTACACGATTATATCGAGATGCAGGTCAATAAAATATAAAATTTATATTTAACAAGTAAAATAAAATAAAGTAAACGTAATTTAAAGCCTTATAAAATATTTAGGCCTATCTGCATTATCCATAACTTCATAACAAAAGGTTTACATCTTCAACAGGTGAGCAACATGATGCCAGTTATGTTAGTGAAATAGCAGCTGTAAACGAGATGGTGCCATTGGGCTGGTGCTTCCTTAAGTACTCAGCCATAAAACAAATGGAAAGTGGACATGCCTAGAGGAGAGGTACAAGCAATTTCATCTCTGCAGTAACTGCAGATGATTGGTCAGTTTCACACTCTTGGCCGCTGCATTTCCGAAAAATCAGTCCCTGTTTCGTTTCAACTGCAGGCTGCTTACACTCAATGCCAGAATTGTGTAGAACAACAATTTTGCCCCGCCTCGAATTGCAACCTGATTCTCCCCTCGTCCAGGCTGCAGTAATTAGACACGTGGAATTATTCTGGCTCACCAACTCGCAAATACAGCATATGAAACATAATGCATTTTTCATCGAATTGAATCAGGCAACTGGAGTTAATATTTCGACAAGTTTTATATAAAATTTTAGTCTGTTTAACGACTGTTCCACAATTTATTCCTTACTCATCAGATAATTTTATTTTCTCTGTTACAGCAACTATACTATTATTCTCGTGAGAAAACAAAGGAGAACTTATTCATAATTAGTATAACCTACAAATGTTAGTGTTAGTAAGTGCAGACACTTCTTTCTGTTCCAAAAAGGAAGAGTTGAAAGGTTAATAAGACTGTGACTCTATTAACCCTGCGACTGACAGTTTAGACTGCAAGGTCACTTTATTGAGTGTGATCATTCATGGCACTGTTCCGAACTTAAATATTGACAGGCGATTGGCGACAAGCACAAAAGAAAATCTGACAAGTCATTTGTCTTAGCTTTCAACATAGGCCTAATTGCTTTCACAATAATGCACTTAACTGGGAGATGTTCATGGAATGTACTTCAGGGATTTATTGACAAGTTCCTAAAAGCACTCTTCAGATATAAACACTTTACTTAATGGAGCGTTCCACACGTTAGTGCTTTTATTCGCTGAAATTTTTTCCACGAAAAATGTTGACAGATTCCAATATCTAAAAGGAAACATACGAAATTAAAAGGACATATGTGGGGAGGTAGGTTTCTGTCTGAGGATAAAGATATTGTATCGAATTTAATAACTGTCCAACAAGATGCGACTTATTCAGTTTATCACTTTCTGTAGGCGGCTCTACAGGTTTCGGGCGTTGACACCCATTATCAGGAGCTCGTACAACTGTAATTACAGCTTCTGGTATTGGTTAACCGGATATACTACCATCCGCTCTTGAGAGTGGATGGAAGTAGATCCGGTTAATCAATACCAGAAGCTGTAATTACAGTTGTACGAGCTCCTGATGATGGGTGTCAACACCCGAAACATGTAGAGCTGCTTACAGAAATGTAATAAACTGAGAACGGATGGCAGTACATCCGGTTAATCAATACCAGAAGCTGTAATTACAGTTGTACGAGCTCCTGATGATGGGTGCCAACACCCGAAACATGTAGAGCTGCTTACAGAAATGTAATAAACTGAGAACGGATGACAGTACATCCGGTTAATCAATACCAGAAGCTGTAATTACAGTTGTACGAGCTCCTGATGATGGGTGTCAACATCCGAAACATGTAGAGCTGCTTACAGAAATGTAATAAACTGAGAACGGATGGCAATACATCCGGTTAATCAATACCAGAAGCTGTAATTACAGTTGTACGAGCTCCTGATGATGGGTGTCAACACCCGAAACATGTAGAGCTGCCTACAGAAATGTAATAAACTGAGAACGGATGGCAATACATCCGGTTAATCAATACCAGAAGCTGTAATTACAGTTGTACGAGCTCCTGATGATGGGTGTCAGCACCCGAAACATATAGAGCTGCTTACAGAAATGTAATAAACTGAATAAGTCGCATCTTGTTGGACAATTATTAAATTCGATTCACGATGCACGGACCCATGTATATAAAAGATATTGTATCAAAATCGTAAATGATACTGCTGCCTTCAAAGAAATAGGATATGAAATAGGTTTCTGTAGAGTACTTAACATATAGAGTAGAATTAATAGTGTTCAACTGCGCAGTGTATTACACCCAGTCGACTTAATGACGCTATATAATAAATATCCGAGTCAACAATACCATCCGCAGAACCTACATTAGAATATAAAACAACGTAATTATAAGGAGTGTGTCTAAATTTCCTGGACTTATTTCAAGATTGAATTCTTTACTTCATAACGAAGAATTCTTCCATACAAATATAATTCCAGAAATGGGTGTTTCTTTAGTTTAATTGGAAAATTACAGTAACAATAAATACTCTACATACGTTATATTTTACTTACAACTGACATAGCACTTTTACAATACACTTTCCCAGTTTAAGATATATTCCTTTTGTATCAAGCCAAAATTCACAGTAAATGCTCAAAATGTCGTCCACAGCCGAATCAATGTATCATTATCGCGCAATTTCAGCAGTCCAAAGTTGTTGCGAATGTTTTGAAAGGCACACAAAATCTGTGGCAATGCGTATCTTCAAAAATCGGACTTCAATTCGCTAGGTTTCTTTAGTGCCCCACAGAAGTCAAAAGGGTTGAGACCAGGCGAACGTGGGGGCTGTATCCTGAAAACTAGATGTTCGCGGAAATATACAATATGAACATTATTCTTAGATTTTGTTGTTGGGAATTTATTCCTGAAGTTTGTCGAAGAATTTTAGCTGCTATCTGTGTAGGAAGCCTATAGGGATAAAAGTAGGCTATAAATAATTTTCTAGAGAGTTCGACAAAAATACTGCCAAATACAAGTAAAAACAATAAAATCAAAATAAAATAAGTGCTAACACTAAATGAGACCCAGTACTTAGAGAAGAAAAAGAAAGAAAAAATAAATGTTTGAAGAAAAACACTACATAATACTCGTACCACAAAATGAAAAATATTCCTTATTAAAATTTCATTTCTCCTAAACAGAATTCGGATTTATGCCACATAGAAATCACAATCAACAATAAATAAACAAACCTAATGAAAACTTTGATTTTCTCGAATATTACGCGATGTAGAGTGGTATAGAAATAACCAACGTTTTGGTGTCCCTTACTGAGTCTCTCTTCAGAAATATACTCTGAATTTGGAGGCAGCGAGCTCTTCTAACACCTTGATACCCGTACATCACTATACACAGCGTAATACCTTCATCCGGACTGCTGTCAGAGTCTCAGGTGTTAGATAGACTTGCTGTAGCAGAAGCAGAACACCCTTTAACAGTGTGGGTTCCAAGCCTACCTATAATACCATGAGTTGAAAGTCTGTCCTTTTACTTGGACATGCAGCAAGCTGCTGCTACAGGTAGGTACGTGCGCCTGGCGAGTAAGTGCAGAAACGATAGTCGCTGTGAAGCAGTCGATATTTCCGTATGCTTTGTCGATATTGTAACCTCCACATTAGCCAACAGTGATCACAGGTTATTAGGGCAACTTATGGTAATAGGCTGTCTTTCAATAACTTTTCTAGTCCATGGCGTGTCCATTCAGGATTTTTTCACTGTACGTACAGCAATGGTATACGTCTTACAGGTTTGCTGACAGCTTGCGAGCTGTCAGCAAACTTGTATGACATATACCATTGCTGTATGTACAGTAAAAAACTCCTGATAATTGACAGAGGAACTGCCCGAAACATGTAAGTTTTATTCCAAAAATAATTTTGGGAAATTAGTGCATCTAGTTGGTTTTATTACAAGAATTTTTTACAATGCACGGTCACCTGAACGTCAAATAATGAACAGTAAAACGTGGAAGAATTTTTGGAATTACTTGGGTAAAGAAGTCCCTTAATCCCGCTCCTGTAGATGCAAATGTGCAGACCTTGCATGCAGAATTCCTGCTGCCTTAAGGAATCCTGCCCCATAGACGTCATGAGGCTCTACAATTCGTTCTTCAGTTACGAACACAGAATTATAATGAGATGGTTTACTGGAGAAACTTGAGACATGTTCCAATACGTGATTTAAATGTCAATTCTAACGAGAACCACAAGTCAAAAATACAGACGCTGAATAAAAGTTTTTTTAGACTGTATCATATATCAGAGTAATCAGTTTTTTTAACCGTGCTGGTAAACTTTCTAAACTTCAATGCGGGATAGAATACTATATTAGGAGATGAAATCAGACACTGCACAAGAGAGTTCATTATGTTTTCCTTCCATTTTCATTCCTAAATCGAAAAGACCTACGGATTTTGAGATGGTCATGCTCAGGGAGTTTATGTCTTGTACAAATTTTAATTTTTAGTCATTTGACAGAATTTTACAAAACTCTATGATGATATGCCATTGTCTTATATTCAGAGGCCGAAATTTGTAATATTTTGCACCTAGTAACAATACGCATGCTCGAAAATGTGAATCGGGATATATAGAAGCACTTCTTAATTCAATGTGCTAAAATAATATACGGTAACAAACCTTGGAAAAGTATATGTAGAAATTTCTTTGATGTTATATTTGTGTAATACTTAAAATAAACTAAGCAAAAATTGATTTTCACTTCATTTTATACGATTAAATAATGAAAAGTTCTCTATTTTGTGGCACGACAGCCCCTAGTAGGCCAGGGCTCCTTATTATTGAGGTTTCGCGATCATAGTCAGACAAACCAAACTCTGTAGGGCTCCTCTGGACGAGTTGTCTGCCTTACGCAGAGACTTCTGACAACACACAACACTCACAAGAGACATTCATGCCCCAGTGGGATTCGAACCCGAAATTCAGGTAAGAGAGCGGCCACTGGAATCACTGGAGCCCTGCCAATACATAACAGAGTATCCTTAATTAGTCTCTACAAACTCAGTCACAGGCCAAGCCATGGTTACAAATTTCACCTTCATTTTTTAAGCTTCATCTCAGAGCAGAATCTCGGTGCCTTCATCTGACACACAATTTTAATTAACTGCTGGGCATTACACATCGAAATTAAATGTGCGTATTCTGACTGACAGGGTAGGGCTAACGTGGAAAAATAAAAGAGCTTATCAAAAAGATCGGAAAAATTAGCGGTGAGTGAAAAACTTACAGAACTCTTAGTTACTCTAGCTAAGCAGGAAACCCACAGAGTGTTAGGCCGTAAGCTGATAGTAACGTAACTTGGTAGCACACGCTTACGTAATACCACGTATTAGCTGAAGAGCAGAGAAAATTCTACGAATGGAGGCTGAATTACAGTTTGCTTGAGACATGCACACTTTTCACACATTTTGAGTGCTTAAAATATGTTATGTAGAACAATCGCCGGTCATTGTTCGTTCATGCGATGCGGCATTCCAAAAAAAAAAAAAACAGGGAAAGTCATACGCTGATCTCATACCCGCCTGCGACCTAGTGTGAACCCCAAAATCATTAAGATTTGTTAAAATTTTACAGGGGATTTCCTACGAAAGCTTCCGGGAAATTCAATTTTCAGCCTTATTAATGCATAACTGGAAAAAGAGAATTGTGCACTATAACAGAAGGCACTGCACAGATTTTGTTCAATTTCCATATGGGGGACTTTAATTAAAAATTGTCTCGCAAATCCTATGTTCAACTATATTTATGTATCAAAAAGCGTATTTTGGATCAGACCATATAAGCACTGTTTGTGTATAAATAAATTGTTGTGATGAGTTTGGTGGAAGTGCATACAAGTGATGTTTCGTAACGTGTTGGTCATTTGCATCTTAAATATAATTTAAATATGTCCATAAATTAATTTAGTGGGTTTTCCTGATGGGTTTCCCACACAGATAAAATTCGGTAATGTGTGGTTTTCTCCCACTGAATATGATGGAGATACACAATCTTCTCACCACGCGTTACATTCTATCAAATACATGCTGAAATTTCATGTACAGTATAAAACGGCCTTAGGCAAGCTTAATGAAGTCGCTAAGAAAGCTGGTGAGAAGTTTATGTAGTACATGTAAGGCACTTCCTTACCATATTGCGTTGTGTTATTCTAACAGGCAGCTGGTAATTACTTTAGAATGTTTGGCCTAACTAGAATTTTGAAGATAGTTTGCCTTTTAAAGCCTACTGCTTTCGTGATGCACCAACAGGTTTAACATTAAAGAATTTTACATTCACCCACAATGTATGTGCATGGTTTGTATTTAACTCAGAACAAACAGTATTTTACCCCATACAACAGAAACTGATTGGTTTTTATAACCGAGATAAAAAGTGTTTACTGCGCGGTACGAACTGGGTCTTTAACTAAAGAAGTCTGGGCTTCGTCTTTAAAGGGTTCAGCTTACTTGTCTACTTAAATCTCTGGGGACTGATTTTCATTTAAATTATGAAAAATCAACTCTTACATCACAGAATATTTTCCGCCTAGGCCAGCCAATTCATGTTGTTAGGGAAATAATCTCTGTTGAATGTGAGGCGCATAAGAAACATAAATGCACTGCGAGGCAAACCACATTTATGTAAGTTTACAGAAGCTGGTATATAATTATCACTGAATTTTGAACGGCTCAGTATGTCCTGCCCGAAACCGTCCATATGATTTCGACTGGGCACCCTCTTATATTCCGTGTATCTCAGTTGGTATAGCGACTGACTACGGGCTGGACGGTCCGGGATCCAATCCCGGTGAGGACGAGATTTTACGCCCATCCAGACCGGGCCTGGGGCCCACCCAGTCCGCTGTAAAATGGGTACCAGGTCTTTCCTGGGGGTAAATCGCGGCCGGGGCGTGCTGTTGACCACTCTCCCCCTTCTAGTGCCGCGGTCATGGAAGAGTACAGCTATACCTCTAACCACCCTCTGGGCCACACCGGACCTGTAAAGGGATCACTTTACCTTACCCTCTTATATTACAGAACAAATTTCCCACACAGCTTAAAATCATTTGTTGCACGCTTTTCATCAGTATGTTATTTACGTACGGCTCAAAGACTATGTTATTTTACTGTCTGTAAGGCTCTATGGATGGCCTGTTGGAATTAAATGCTGTAGCTAACTCTTGTGTATGTTGGACCGTGCATCATTGTGATAGTTGAAGAATAAGAGACCAACTTGATGTCACTAATTATTAAGTTTTATTTCACTTCTTCTATGCTCAACATGTTTCGGACATTAATATATGCATCATCAGGAGCTTGCGACTTTTCTATTGTATCACCACATTGGTCGTGTGTTTTTGTTTCAATGTGTGTTGGGGTGGTATCCATGTAGCAGGCTGAAGCCTGCTACACGGATACCACCCCAACTCAGCCACACCGAAACTCCAACACACATCGAAACAAGAACACACGACCAATGTGGTGATACAATAGAAAAGTCTCAAGCTCTTGATGACGCATGTATTAATGTCCGAAACATGTTGAGCATAGAAGAAGTGAAATAAAACTTAATAATTAGTGACGTCAAGTTGGTCTCTTATTCTTCAGCTGTAGCTAACATTACATCTAAATGTATGGAAAGAGATGTGGACTGTTTCAGATGACAGTCCTTATCTTCGCAGCCGGTTTTGGATTAATCGGATTTAATTTTGAACTTTCATAACGCCTCGCAGAAGAATAGCTACAAAAGTAGCATAGTTGCCGTTCCAAAAACTTTCCAGTCCTCTCATAAATTCGATATTTCTGTGTGAATTTGTTAAATGTTTTGCAAAGTGAAACATACTCTTCATTATAACACAAAAGCTGGTTATTTAGTTTTTTTATCAAAGAAACGCATCATTCTTTTACCTAACACATACTGGTCAGAATATACGTAGTATATAGGACCGGGTCTAAAAAACCGGTGTGCCTAATATTATATATAAAGAATTTATGTGAAATATATGCAACACATTGAAATTATGAACGTATATTTCTAAAAAAAAGGCACAAGGATATAAATGTAAAATATTTGCTTGTTAAACATATTTAATGGTTCCTCGCGGTACGCCATTTTTAAAATCGACATGATGAGTGAACAACCTTCGCTGCAATAACAAACACAGAAAAAGAAGAAGAAGAATTACGAGACATTACACGAAATCATTCAGAAAAAATTTAAGCTTACAATATTTACTTCCACCTTGACGTGAGTGATCTTGTTATTATACTACATTGGGGGAAAAATAAGTCTGTTGAGAGAAGCAATCGCGGAAAGCGCAGAGAACATTGAACCCGATCAGTTCCTCCTATTTAAAAGCAGGCGGGACAAATAAGTATACTTATTAAAAATCGGAAAGATATTTAATTATAGGTAAATTAAATAATTTAAATGTTCGACTGAATAGATAACTGCGTGACTGAAGAAGTAAAAGTAAGAGTAAATTTACAAAAAGCAAAGAACTGTAATGAGAAAGGAGTTTAGTTTATCCATGGAATTATTCCGTGAAAGAAAACACAAGGCCTATTTCGAACAAATTACGTGTAAATTCGTGTCCATGATCGCAAGCGATTATCCGGCCACGGATGGAATTATCAAGCACGGATGATGCGGCCGCCGGTTCTCCAGCCATCTGTCTCTCTGTCGACTGTCGTTAATCCCTTCCAGGCCTTGCTGACCTTTAACAGCCAGCCGTATTGCTTGTCGCTAGCTAAGAAAATGACGTGTTTATTACTGCTAACATTTGTGCGAACGGAGCGGTGAGGAAACTGGAAGGGAATACAGGAATCTGCTAGTAACGAAAACGAGAAAAAAGCTGAAATGATCCATCGGCAGGATTGCTTTCTACAACTCAGTACATTTCAGTCACGTATGTCGATACAGACACTCTCCGGCCTCAACAGTAGTTACGATCCTGCACAAACCGCGCAAGAAGATTACGACGTAAGTCGGAATAAAAAAAAACACACATACCATCATATGTACTTGTTTACGTGTATGTAAGGCAGTTATATATATATATATATATATATATATATATATATAAGGGAGTCGAGTTGCTATCCGAATCTCAACACACTGAAACGTGATCGGCTACATCTTAACGGCCCCACCGCCTCTGTTGTCACCCAGCAGTATTCTTCCTTCCTCTAACTTCATCCCACTGATCTTTCATTTCCGCAAGGAGAAATTCTGCGTGTTTCAAAAATGTTGGGCCTATTTCATTTCCTCTTCACTTTTTAAGTTGTATTAATTGAGTAATTCTGAAATTGCGTCACTAGAAACTGCGTAAGAATTAGGAAGAATATTGAAGTTCTGATTTCAGATATCGATATACCGGAAGTTCTCTCCAGGTCTCGAACTGAACACGACTGCAGGTAAAGCATGATGTACCTCGATTTGAGTTTCAGGCTCTCAAGAGCTGATTACGAATGTTTCTTTATTCTGAGTCTGATACAGTGTGTTTCGCAAATTACCTTCCTCTGACACGTTGGTACCTACCCACGAATTAAGAAGGCGTGACACCTCAGGCGAAAGCAATTTGTACAGCCCATATTTGGTGTCAATCCACCCGTTTGGGCTGGACCCGGTGTAAAGTTGTACTGACGTAGCTTGTGGCCTTCCGCTATGTTTGACGACGCTAAACCTCACATAATGACTAGAACATTATATCTCGAGGTGTACGTCAGTTACGTGAGGTTAAACAGCGTTTATGAATGAGATGTATGTAGCATATGGCAGCCAGACTTCCCAGAAACTCTTCGCCGGGTTGGTTGGAGCAGCGATACTTGAAATGTGATTCACGAACTGCTGGCGATAACACGTGCTGTTTCAAATGGTTCGCCATAAAAAAAATGCATAAAGCAACTAAGATTGCGCGTTCGCTCCTACACAAATCCGATAATTCGGACAGATGTAGCTTCCTCGCATCTTAGCAACAGCATTTAATCTGTGCAATGTTCCTACCGCTGTTGAATTTAGCATGTTTTTATGATACAGTAAAAACACAAACTGTCTGTAAACCCATAATTATATACTGAAAAAAATATTTTAAATGATATAAAGTCAACTTTTATTTTTCTCCATTGCGTATGAAATCGAAATTGCGCATGTACAAAGCCGGGATGTGAAGCTCAAGCACCCATAAAGCACCCATAAAGGCAATCACTTATTCCTGTAAAGTGATCTTAAAAAAAAACTGATCATAATGCGTGCTGATATGTCACGACAATTTTTGTTATGTTCTTCAACATTATGCACACAAAAATGCTACAGGCAGTTCAAGGACGCCAATTGCTAACAGGAACTCAGTACTATACTTGTACTGTATGTGCCCTCGAACTGTTATGGAAAATTAATACTGAAATATAAACCGCATGATGCTTGGGTTTATTTATCTGTGTCAGCTATGTGTATTAGCTGAGCTGTCTGAATTGCATAAGCGTTTGCAGAAGCTGCACTGTCTGCACTTCGTAAATTGCGAAAAATGCGTTTATACCAAGCCGGAACAAACTGAGGGCTGCGAAAAAAAATTGGTCCTTTGAAAGATATTATTACATAAGTGATAGATTGTATATTATTACTTTGTCATACTAATAAGAAAAAACGGTGGAATAACAAAACCGAAGATTTTGACAGCAAACATTGGTCGAGCTCTTGCCAACATGACCTCAAAAACACAAAATAAATTTTTAAAAAATTAGCTGCTATGTAAAAAAAAGTCGAAGAAAAAATTCGCGCCGTCCTTCCAAACATTTCCGGTTAAGTACAGGCTTCAGTGCACTTACAAGTAAACAGACATGAGAAAGACAAGTCACTCTTTCCATTACGCTTCTTTACTAATTAACACCTGAGTTTGTAGTTTTGGGTCCGCATTAGTTGCTAATAAAGTCGTTTATACGGTTTTGTTTTATCTGTGAGTAAAAAGTAACATCAGACATTGTAAATAATTGAGTAGTCAAATTCGTATTGTAAACAAGAACAGCAGGGGACACTTGTGAAAAGAGAGGTTAAATCGGCATGCTTTAAGAGACGAAGCGACATGTGTGACAAAGGATGTTAAGCAGGCATCTCTCTAAGATATCAAGAGACACGTGTGAAAAACAGGTTAAGTAAGTATCAGTTTAATACAGTAAACGCCACATATAGAAAAAAAAGGACAAGTTCATATGGCTAAAGAAAACAAGTGGAAGACAGGGTGTAAGCCGACATTTGCAAGGACAACAATGTGCGCCTTTAGAGCAGAAATCCACTAAGCTGGAATCTGCAAGGACAGCCACTGACACTGTGAAAGGAACAGACTAAGTTGGCACCTGTAAGGAAGCGACTGGCACATGTGGCAGGAACAGACAACGCAGTTACTCTTAGAGACAGCATGGAGCACATATGGAAAAGAACTTCTGGCAGTGTAGGATTTTAAATATGGGCTCAGGTATAGGCTAATAAGAATTTTTCTCAACATGCAGTACTTTGAATTTGTTCGCTTAATCTTACAAAACGATCGAAACGAGGTAATAATAAAAAAAATTTGAGGTATTTAGGGCTGTGAAGATTCCAGGCGTGATTTTATCTTTATGACACATCAGGAGAACATAGCAGACAGTAACCCTCGCCAAAACTATAAGATGTCCTCACCCTGGACAACAAAATAGCAGTATAACGGTTGAACAATACAAAACATAGAGGCTGTATTAATTAATAATCTCGGTTTAGTCCTTCAGCTATCGCTGTAGGATAGGTCTGCAGAATACTTCTGGACTGGGGTCAAAGGGACAGATCGCTCCCACCTAGCTATCAATCCAGTGGGCGGCAATCTCTTCATTGTGTGCTCTATATTAACTCTGGGGTGGGTCAAATGCCAGTAGTCAGGAGACAAAGACCTCTAAAACCAGCATTACAGACTCTGTAATTTGAATGCGAATTGTGACTGATTGGTATGTTTCCCGGACATGCAGTTACTGTTAAGTGGTTGACTTTTGTCCTTTTATTGACGTCATTACTATAATAAGCAAATTCATAACGATAACTCGTTCTTTTTGTGTTTATTTAATGAAGCTGTTACATAGAATCCGATGGGAAACGCCAGGCTCTAATGCACAATGTATTCGTATTCGTAGGATGTGGAACGAAGTGATCATGGCCTACAACAGTGTGCCACCCTGGAACATTCCTGGAGGGATTGAAAAGCGCCACGAAGATCCTTTTAAGATGTACATCAAATAGCCGAAATTAGAAATAATATTCTTGAATATAAAATAGCAAGAGCTACTGGCGTCATTTTCAATATTCCCACTAGTAAAATAATAAACTAGGTAAACTTGTCAAGTAATTTACTCCGAAAATTTACTGCCTTCTATCAAAACAGCCATGCAATAAGCCAGATGAAATCAGGTCACAGTTCACATCCGAATTTCGTAAGATCCAATTTAGCTCAACAGAATTTGTCTGACAGAACGTGGGTCTCCCCAGTTAATTCTTCTTGTCTTATGTTAAACTAGAATATTACGTACATTTACGTTACCCCACGACGTATGCTGCCTGACCCGCTCATACATTGATGTTCGATTCGATGACCGTAAAAAAATTCGCTGAAGGATACAGATCATTCAGACTGTTGTTACGCAGTTTCCTCCAGATTGTACTCGATACAACCCTCCCCATTCAGCTCAGTATGTTCTCCTCCTCACCACGCCGTTCTCAGGCACATCAGTCTCTCTCCTATTAAAGTCAGTCATCAATATGTGTTATGTTTTTACGTGCAAAAAATTTAGTTTTCGCAATATTTACAATCTAAACCACGTAAGCACTCGATAGAATGTCCGATTGCTTTCTTAAAATCACGGGATGAATGTATCACACATAATCAAAATGCCTTTCAAAACTCAAGCTTTCGAAACATGGGCGAAAACTTCTTATTAAGGAAATTATTTGAGGACAACAAATTTTTTTCCCATTCTTTTATTATTTATGAAAACTAATTTCAATTTAGTACTGATATTGAAAACCATTCGGAGTTGCAGACGCGATTCTCACACATATTTGTAGGGCACATAAGATTCGCTAAACCTTTAGAGCACCGTACAGGACGCATGTTTACACAGCCGTGTTGCGTGTTGTGCACAGACGCTAAATTTTCGCAGTGTAATTGTTCTTGTAATAAGCTACTAATGAAACTGGGAGACCCATGAATCTACTGTGTATGTGTGGCATTAATTCTGAGACAGATATGTATTTGCTATTATCGATCTGATGTTCGAGGTTATAAGAAAGAAGAGCAGAAGAAAAAATTGTAGCTGTGAATGTGGCATTTTATAGCTGGGATTTCGGCAATTGCCCATCTAAGTATTGAAAGGGGGACAGTGGCTGCCATTAGGAATGAAATATGGAAGTCGCAGGCTTCTGACTAAAAATATTGTTAGAAATAAATGACAGGAGAAGATTCAGTCTCCTGAGATGGTACAACGTGAATATTTGTATATAGTTACAGGAGTTCCGGAGGATAGCAATGTCTCCGTAATCAGAATAAATCCAACAAGCCTGATAATGGTGACATTACCCTTCTCCGAAACGTCGGTAATTAATTGCCAGTCGACATGACGTAATATTCTACAAAACTGAAACTTCGTCAGCATCATTGCGAGAACCTTAAACCTCATATGACACTCATCAGAACAATAAGTAAGTACATAGTATACCAGCAGGTAAAAAAAATTGTGTACAGTACGTATAATCGGTAACCTGTCCATTAGAGAGATGTCTCAACAGGCACAATTACAGTCATATATATATTTTTGTATTTTTAGATAGAAACCCGGAAGACAAAGGTTTCGCACCGCACGATAACAAGCATTCCCTTACTTAAATCTGCTCTTAAATTCTTCCTGAATAGAATTTTGAATTGTTAACGTTGTGTCCCAAATATCTGAACATTCCTACCTTTTCAAAGGAGTTATTATCAATAATTCTATTGTGACTTTGTCCTGCATTCTGATCTCGAGACATGACCACGTACTTAGTTTTAACTAGACCAACCTCCTTACTAGCGACTACCGAAGCTGCCGTGTTTTCCTCTATGGTACGTAAGCTTCCCCCCAATATGTTAACATTATCAGCATGAAACAGAAGCTGATGTGCCATTTAATTTCAAGCCATCCTGGTTTACCTGAACCCTCCTAATGGCACACTGTAAGGCCAAGTTGAAAAGCAACGACCATAGGGCATCTCCTTGTTTCAAACCGTAACTAATATTCCGTTATCAATATTTCCCCTTCCAACTTCTGTGCTACTTGTTTAATTACTGTCAAATCTTCCCTAATTTTGCAATCACTATATAGTCATCAGTATCACAGTCAGCTCTCCTAACAGATCGTATATCTAGTATACTCGAATGCCATCTCCTATCTATCGATATGTGATCAATCTGATTGTGAGTCTGCCCATCAGGAGAGGTCAAGGTACACTTATGAACGCTTCGGTGCTGGAACATCGTGCTCTTAACAACCAAATTTTTTGATGTGGCAAAGTACATAATTCTAGCACCATTATCATTACCATCCTGATGTAGACTCCCATTCCCAATTGTCGTTCTTAAAATATTCTCCCTCCCCCTCACTTTTGCATTAACATCTCCTAACAGAATTTTCATAAGGCACTTGTCAGTAACACCAGTTACGGAATATTTACTGTTTTGCTTATGTACGAAACACATTTATTGACACTACGAGTTTTCACGGTCTCCCTTCTAGTTCTGCCTTTCCATATAAAGTGTCAAGGAAAGGTTACGTTTTGTAAAGTTTGTTCTACGTTAAGTAATATGAATACCACCACAAGAGGCGCATCGTTTCTCGACAAATGAGGTTATAAAGTCCGTGATTTAAGGATGTGATTAATATACTTGATCTACAATGCAGATAATTCTATCACCAGTTTTCATAACGCCTATAATGGCGGCATTCCATCTTATTACAGCTTGTAATGGAAAATATACTGAATGCAGCGACCAACACATTAGCATTCCGGATGTCCCGGGTTAAAATACAGGCCACCTTGAAATTTACAGCAATTCACGACAACTCTCTACCGTACGAGTTCCTAATACGTCACAACACACCCACGACCATAAAGTATAGAGTAGTTGCAGCATCGCTAAATAACCAAGTATCATTCAATTAATAGAGAACTTTGTAGGCATGTGAGACGGCGTAATGCGTAATGCGTAATGCGTAATGTAGTCATCAACGGTTCGAGAGAAGTGACCAATGCCACAAAGTTTCTTTGTTGCCGAGAAGCTGTTCGAAGCACAGTACCTTACAATAATCCACAAACGCCTCGTTTCCATCCCAGCCCATTTCATAATTCATGTTAGTTATCTGAATTCAGAGCCATTTGGTCTCGATGTAAAAAGGTACGTTCTTGAATGAAACCAATAAAAGAAGTCTGAAAGCACTTGAAGATCTCAATGAGGTCTCCGCTGTTTGTCTGTTGATGACAGTTCAGCAATCTGCAGCTGTCGGCCGTACTCCATACCGCTTAACAGAATGTGGAATGTATAGTCGAATAAAAAACAAAAATTTTTTACGGCCTTCTAACATTCCATCTTTTATTTGCCTTCCGTGATGGCAATTCTTATGAAGCTTCTCCATGAACATTCTTTTCTCGGTTTCATTCCTGTTTCTTTGCCACTAAAATAAGGATGTCGGTTACACTCGTGGGTTCAGAAGCTGAAATATTTAACTCAAGACCGACGCTTTTTCTAGGTAGCAGATAAAAGCAAGCATCGACTACAGAAAGAGAAATGTTAGTACATTTAAGAACACGTCACCCTAGACTGTGAATGTGAATGGACTCGAAACAAGGTAGCTAAGTTTGGAAATTCGTTACTTAGTTGCAAATTAAGTTTGTATTGAAATTTTCTGTACCAAATTTGATCTTGATTCTACAAATTCCGGATGGGCTTCAGGGCCAGGTGATGGCTGTCGCAATCCTCGCGGCTGAATGGAAATCCAATATTAGGTGGCGGGTGTAAGGGCCGAAAAACCTGGATTGATTTCAGATTTTGAGTCAAATGTTTTGCACGTCAGTTCTTACACTGCTCTATTTTCAATGTGAATTAAAGACTTCTTGCAGATAAGGCCCACAAATTTAATTTTGCATTAGCCCATAAATGTCTTAATCAAGCCTTGTGAAGAGGGGAAATTTTAAACAAATCCCTGGATAAAAATGGCTGGTTCCACCTCCGAGTAATGCCGAAGTAAAACAGCGATGAATGAAATTACTATTGATGGTAAGCAGAACAGGATTTGGAATGAGATATTCCTGTGCTACTGCATACACCATGCAGAATATCTGAATGGAATGACCGAGTAAACAACCAGAAATTTCAGTGTAACAGACTTTCTGTTCAAGATTCAAAGAGAATAGATCCAAGACAAAGCTACACCTTTTGGCTATCCAAACCTACTTGGTAGGCAAATATCTTTTTATTTAACATGGCAAACTGAATAATCTTAACATCTGCATTATGCTTGTTTTGTCACAAAGTTTATTTCTCATGCTTCCAGACTTCTTTTACCCCTTTTAATAATGAAGTTTAATATTTAATTATTGAATCCTTCCTCACAGAACACACACTGACTCTTTATTACAAAGATCACCGGATCTCGATCCCAGTTTCCGCGCGGTCTAAGGTGTGGGTCTGTGGCCGCTTGCTTGCTGGAATTGCGGGTTCTAACCCCGCTGAGGGCATGGATGTCAGTCACATGTAACTGTTGTGTGTTGTTGGGTAGAGTTCTCTGCGGTGGGCCAGTCACTCGTCTAGAAGAGTCCTACCGAGTGTGGTGAGCCCAACTGAATGTGATTTCGAAACCTGAACAGCGTGAAGCCTAGGCCCACTAGGGCTGTTCAGCCACGAGAAAAATCGGCGAGTTCAGCTTAGGGATATAATCTCTGTTTATTGTGAATGCAGGACAATACGCAAAGTTTTGCCTATTAAAGCACAGAGTGCATAAAAGATACTTGTTTTTTAAGGTAAAAAGGTAAAGCAGTCCCGTTACAAGCCTGGAATGGTCCAGAGGGTTCCAGGAGGTTAAAGTTCCCAGATTTCATGACAACGGCACTGGATGGTGGTAAGGTTGTCAGCCTTACGCACCGGCCGCCTTTACCCCCAGGAAATTCTCCTGGTACTCATTTCTGTTAGAGGCTGAGTCGATCCCAGGGCCATAGTGCGATCGGAAGGATTTTATGTCAATTAAAAATTCGAATGACACCAGCTGGGATCGAACCAGCGACCTTCCGATTTGTATCACAGCACCTTAACCACTTTGCGCCCGCGGTCCCCACTTGTGTTTTAAATTGCTGAAAATAAAGTTACACGTTTTCAAGGAAACATGTGAGGCAATAATATAATTTATGGTTGGGGAAACTGAAGTGTCGGGGGAAAGATGAAGATCTGTTTAGTTGTTTACTTTCGTCAGTTGTACTAAGGATGGAGAGTTGCAACGTAAGAATCCGATCCTCATATGAGATACCTGAGACAAATCATAAGACACCTTGCTTCAGACACACGATTTTAGGTGCGGGATTAGAAGGCAGACACCCACAAGTCGCCCGCTTTTAGACATTTAGTATGATGCCGTACGGAAACAGGCAGAATTTTATGAACCAGATAAACCGTTACTGCGGGTATTCGGCACTGTGCCCAGGTAATGCAGTCCCTCCCTAATAGAGTCGTAAATGGCCAGGAGATGCAGTGATTTTCATTTCAAGCTCGTATAAGGGAGTTTAACATCTCTGAGGGCATATCATGATGTCATAACACCTTTTTGACCTTCACTTTCTGGATAATTATCTGCAAGACCAAAGTCTGGCAGTCATCGAGAATACTGCGGCCTTCAAATCGTACTGGAATGTTCTGTACAAACTGGCTGGCGGGATAATAGAGGGTGAGAGAATAGTCCCCGTGCACAACTGAGAGCCTGGATATAGGTTAAAGAAAAAGGCGCAGTTAGGGTGGAGTACTTTCAGTTACAAAGTTTTGGAAATGACTAACAGATGCATGCGACAGAAGTCATACATACCACCTGAAGTGTTTAACGTCAGGGACTCGCAAACTTGAAGAACAGTGCAGCACCATTCTTGCACATATGCTTTGGGAAGTTTGCCTCACCCTGTATAAAACGTATCTTCATTTACAATGTTCTGAGTAGCTGTCTGTAACCAGTTGGAAGTGACATCGGAGAATATTTGTGTCACATACTGTCAACAGATTAAGCATTTTACCTTAAATATTTTGCAAAGTGTGGGCCGGGTAGCTCAGTCGGTATAGCGAATGACTACGGGCTGGACGGTCCGGGATCGAATCCCGGTGGGGACGAGATTTTCCGCTCGTCCAGACCGGCCCTGGGGTCCACCCAGCCTCCTGCAAAATGGGTACCGGGTCTTACCTGGGGGTAAAGTGTGGACGGGGCGTGCTGCTGACCACTCACCCCCTTCTAGTGCAGCGGTCATGGAAGACTAGAGCTATACCTCTACCCACCCTCTGGGCCACACCGGGTCTGTAAAGGGGACACTATACCTTTTTTATTTTGAAATGGAGTAATAATTTTCAAAAACTACCTTTAAATGTAAGTCCTAACTTGGGTAATAAATAGAGTTAGAGTATTGTGATGAATTGTCATATGAGATTTAGAATTTTGTTTCCCAAATTTTGCTTG
>Ga0123355_10003053_pt1 | contig 23844 bp, 28 predicted proteins | sample TergutEmb28metaG_3_FD_89872 | JGI IMG/M metagenome (GOLD analysis project Ga0123355, IMG submission 89872) | Embiratermes neotenicus P1 segment gut microbial communities from Petit-Saut dam, French Guiana - Emb289 P1 | ecosystem: Host-associated > Arthropoda: Insects > Digestive system > Gut ... | reverse complement strand
CGCGTGTGGGCTGGAATGAACATAGTTGCCTAGTTGGATGAAGATAGAAGTTGGATAAATAAAAACCAAGGCTATAAGCAATTATAACTTATAGCCTTGGTAAAATGTAGTCCTGTAATTATACATTAATGGCGTATCAATTGATTTAATAACATCATAAAATCCTATACCTGGGCTTCTCCTCACCAAACAACCAATGCCTCAACCAGTCGTCGAGGAAGATGGCGAAAATCGCGAGTGGTATCCACAATATAGTGAATAATAAACTAATCTGCCCCATTATATTAAACGTCAGGTCAGCGTAACACCATACGTTTAACCCGAGCCAAACGTTGACAATGAGCCCAACTATGAACTCCACGACTTTGATAATCGCGACTGAAATTGCCGTCTGCCATACGAGGTTTAGCCCCCATGGGAGGTACGTATTGACGACGCCGATGAGAATGAAGCATAGACCGCCAGCGATCATCATGGTGATATGGGTGTGCCCTCGCCATAAAAGCTCAATTCCCATGTAGATTAGACCGCCGATTATGAATAGGATGAGCATTTCGCCTATCTTTTTACGAGCCGTCACGCTAATCATATTTCAAAACCCTCTAATATTTTTTGGATTTCCTCGCTCGTTACGGCTTTGATGATTTGTTCTTCGGCCTCTTGTTGCTTAACAACCATTGGCTCTACATGGGCATGAATCGCGACAGCAAGCGCGACGAGCTTTGGGAAAGCCCACGGCTCATGTGCACGCCCCTTGGCGTTCCAACGAAGCACCACATCTTCTGGTGCAACACCGTTCATCATCTGTAAATTTGCCATTAGGAGTTGTGATTGAAGTAGATTTTGCTTACCCAATGTTACATTATAAAGGTTGTCATCTTCCCACATCATACCTTGTCGGAGCTGTTTTCTAAGCCATCTATGGGTATGAGCTATCGCCTTTTCCTTTTCGTTCATTGAATTAAATACACCTATGTCGGTCATTTCGGCGACGAAGCCTACGTCTGTGTTGATTTTATCTATTTGGGCTCCGCCATCTGAAGGTTGAACGACAACATGTTCCAAGCCGTCAAGTTCTCGGCCTGCAAGCGCAAACACCTGTGATAGAGATTGCACGGATACGCCCGTTGCGTCCGTTTGGCTTGCAGGGACATATGAGTTTAGTGTTGGATGTTTTTTTACCCATATAGGATTACCTGTTAAAGCGATTAAGTTGCCTTCTAAAAATATTTCGTACATAGTCTATCCCTTTCTAAATGCATAGAGCGAATGATACACCTCTAGCTGTAGTTAGTGCAAGCGATGTGTTTGAACCGGCGGCGGCAATAGCAAAATAACTAGTTTGCATACCGGGTACCGGGGAGCGTAACCACCATATTAAAGGAGTTGTGTCGCTGGGGGGTGTTTTTATACGATTAACTATTCCAATGTTCGATTGATACCATAAATATTGATCACCTTCGCCTGGCCACGTCATACCTAACGCGCCAGCCAGATTTGTTCCGGTCACTTCTCTACCTGACAATAAAAACAGGTCGTCTTGAGATATTAGAATAGTGCTACCTGCTCCTCCACTACCGGAGCCACCCGCTGTGCGTTTATCTACAGTTTTAACGACAGCCATCAGGTTGCTTCCGCGATGTCCTGCCGCACCCTCATTACTATTGTTTATTAAATCCCTGATAAAGGGTATTATAGCCTCATCGACGTTGGGTATTCCGCCTCCCCCGACGGAACCCAACCTCATCATACTATTAATCCAACTAGTTGCTTGATTTGAGGTTGTATTTATTCTAGCACCGGAAGCATCCCAGGTGGTTGTAAGCTCAAGTGTAAGCCCCGCTTTACCGCTGCCATCCGAAAGATCGTCGTGGCTTACACCGATTATTCTGAAATTATATGTAATGCCACCTACTGAAATTGGTTTTTGGTCGCCAATATTCCAACCAAATAGTGTACGTACTTCACTGGCATCTAATTGATTGGCTCGGATAAATTCTGTTACAAGTGAAATGTCCAACCATGTGTTATTGGCAAATACAGGATCGGGCGAAGGAACGGGGTCATCAAAATCAAGGTCAATTGTTTTATCGTAAGACTGATTAAGTGAAAAACTGCCTCTATATATTCCGCCCTGTTTAATGGTTATCGTTGAATCATTAACTCCAACATCTTGAGGGCGGTGTGCCGATGTAGACGTGACGTGTTCTTCTATGGCGGCGTCGATAATTCCAAAGCCGCCGGACACAACGCCATTAATGTCGTTAATCCACTCGCTTGCAAGTTTTGTGCCACCGTCAGCGACGAGGTCGCTTTGCGGTAAGTTAAGGTATGGTGTGTTTTCTGTCAATATAAATCCTCCTTAATTAGTTAGATGCATAGGGCAAAAGACGTGAGTGATGGCGAATTAGTAATCATGCCCCCTGTCATCCCAAATGCCGTTACTTGACGGATACTCGTGCTGTTTCCCATATGCGGTGAACGCAACCACCAGACCATGTTTATACCACCAACCGGCAGTGGCTTTTGTCTAGCAATATTTGTGTTATTGACTTGATACCATGCGTAGATTTCGCCTTCGCCTGGGAATGAAGAGTTGTTATTTCCAAACACTTCTCTTTCAGACATTAAAAATAAATCGTCTTGTGATAAAACAATAGAGCCATCACTTCCAGATGTGGCAGTTGGTTTGTTTACCGTTTTTACAACCTGCATCAAATCGCTTCCGCGATGTCCTGTTGCTCCGTCATTACTGTTGGATATTGCTGTTCTAACGTTGGGTATTACCGCCTCTCCGGCGATAGGCGTCCCGCCGTCTCCAGCAGCGCCTAGCCTCATCATACTTCTGTCCCAACCAGTCAAATTGGTGCTGGATGTGTTGAACCGGGTTAAATCGGGTGTCGCTGCCGTCTCTCCCCAGCCTGATGCCAAATCAAATGTCATTCCTGCTTTACCCGAACCATCTGCAAGATCGTCGTGGCAGGTATCAATGAACCTAAGCGCATATGTGATGCTTCCTACTGTTAAGGGCTTGGGGTCTCCCAGCGCCCAACCCAACATATTGAACACCTCACCGGGCGTGAAGCCGTGTTCCGCGATCCACGCAGAGACGCTTGATATAACACTCCATGTGTTGTTGCCTAAAACCGGGTCAACACTAGGAGGGACAATGGGTATGTCTAAGTCAATTACCACATCGTTATGTTGATTTACAGAGAAGCTCTGAACATAGTCTCCGTTTGATTTTATAGTAATTGTGCCGTCCCCAATACTGTCGGATATTTCTTTTAGCTTATCATCAATTATAGTCATGTTGCTGTTATTAGCCCCAGACAGTTCATCTATAAATTCGCCAACAGTCGTTGTAGTTGCATCTACTGTACGGTCAATAACATAAAGATTTGCAAATGGTGTTCTCGGTGTTGCCATATTTTCACTCCTTGCCACTAAAGCGGGAAGGGTTGTTTGCAAGAATAGCACCAACATAAAACCCTTGTTCGTTGACCATGCAAAAATCATAAATGGTCATATTTTGAACATCCGCTATTGTTTTATTTTCTACATCCGAAACAAATGCCGCACTCCTAAATCTACCTATTGAAAAAGTTGTTGATATATTTTTGCGAAGTATCTTTTTAATAAATATATTTGTGTCAATTAGTATTTCGTTAGGTATTTCGGCTTTTACAATCGAAATGACACCAGTATTATTAAAATCGATATCAAGTGACATATCAAGATTAGCACGGGCGTATTTGGTAAGCACAGCGTTTAAGCTAATATCTAAAGCCATCATAATATCCGCCCTAATGCGTTTATCAAGTGCAACGTATAATTCATTCATTACTAATGTATTAATTATATATGCCCGTAAAACAAACAACTTTTGAGCAATGATTTGCGCATCAAATGTAGTGTATATGTCCGCCAAAAGGCTGTAGATTCTTTTAAATCCAAACAAATACGCTTCATATACATGTTTATTGTTTAGCATCACACCATTGGCGCTAGATATGTTGGTCAAATCACCGTTATGCATGCAATCATCTCCGTCCGTGCATTAATAGTGATGAGGTTTCTGTGACGGTTGGAATACATGAATCTAGCGTCCAATTAAAACCATTTGGTATAAGCGTTAGCGCGGTAGTCACTTCAACATTTCTATTATGCACAAAACTCCCACTCCACCAAATATTACCCGTACCTGTTGGTGTATCTGTTATAAAGAAACTCGTTAAATTCCCCCATGGTGTGAGAGAAACCGGAGACCGAAATTCGGATGCAAGGGTAATCGTTTTATTGGCGGCCACCGAAAATGTGTTTTTGTCATTTGGCAATATAAATCTCTGATATTCAGCCGCCACCGGTTCCGTGATTCCAACGCCGTCAGGGGTTATGGGGGTGGTTGATGAGCCCAAATAAAATATTGGAGGTATCGTTATCGGAGTCTGCCCAAATATGTAATCAAGTATTGCATTAGCAGCGGGCGTTGATATCGCCATATCATTGTCACTTCCGCCGCATATATCATATCTGAAATCGTTCATGTTTGGAGGAACCCATGGGATCGTGTCGATTTGTATGTCTAACCCCGGAGCCCGAAGGTCTCCGTAAAACCACATATCGTTACCTGTCAGGCTACCATATATCATAAAATGCGTCATTCGATTCCAGTTAGTGGTGGATACGACCCCTAGCAATTCTGATGTTAGTGTAACCGTACGATTGGAGGCAACGGTAAAATTGGTCTTGTTGTTTGTGATCGCAATACGTTGCCATGCCGGATCGGTTGGGGGTGTGACGCCAATTCCGTCAATGCCCAGTGGAGTCGATGAAAAATCGACAAACCATGTGGCCGGAAGATTGATCGGAGTTCTGCCAAGTATAAAATTTAATATTGCATGTGATGCCATTGTTGTTATTCCGGTCAAAAAAAATCACCTTTCTATAATAAAAAATACCCTTCGCATCCTGTGCTAGGGGTTATGTAGTCTGTATTCTCCGATTTATAATTATGTCACCCATACCTAAAACAAACTGAGCACCTCCGCCATCTGTCACAATAACTTGGTGCCTGAATGCGCCAACGAGATTTTGGGTAGAGTAGGGTGCGATAGTTACTTGCACTCTGTTGGGCTGGCCGTCACTACCATCGCTAATAATCACAACTTCACCCGTAGTGTATTTCGCGTGAACCTTAGCCACACTCTTTTCACGAATAACGGAACGCGGGGCCAACAGCCATTCGATTTCATTAATAGTTGATAAATCAATGGGGGAGGTCGGTTCGCCATCTATATCTGTATGGTACAAACTAAGAAACAGAAACTCACTAGAGCCACCGTTCATAAATATCGTTTCGCAACCGTGCAGGTTGGACAGTTGTCGAACTCTCGTCATAGAAATCACTCACTTTCGGTTTTAATATCCTTATTGTCTTCCACAATTTCATATTGCTGAAGTTCCTGAGCGATAAGGGCAATTGACTTAGCGTTGTTGATGCCTGTGATGGGTAGTTGGTTTAAAAGACTCATTACCGTTTCAATTGTTTTTTGTTCATAAATTAATTTCATAATAAAATCCTCATTTCATCTAATATTTTTGTAATAACATTTCTTGTAGTAATTGCCATTATGTGATATAATACTTTTAGCGAGGTTATTATTAGGCAAGTCCCGCTTGCCATAATTTCACAACCCATACTCTCATCCCCAAAGTTAAGGGGATGAGAGGGTTCTCGATTAGATTGTTTATATGTGGGTTCATTGTGATGTTAAGCATCTTAGAGACATAACCTAATTCATCGTACCTATAAACGAAGTAAAAGAAGTATATATACAAAGTATTTGCTATTAATCCTAAGTATGGATAACAATATTTTAAAATGATGTTTAAAACAATCATAAAAAAGGATAGAATAACATAAAGATTATAAAGATTGTATTATGAATACCTTGCATGTTGGAGTAAAATATGCTATTATTCATTTGAGGTGTTAAATATGAAGGGTAAATACCGTAAGACGACATCGAAATCAAAATGTAGATTTCCATTGATTCCGTTTATATATTTTTTGACTCTTGCGATTGGATTTTTTATGTTTTGTTATAATGAGTCTGCGTCTGATTGGTGGATTGCAAATATTGAAAATGATTTCAATTTGTTTTCATATATTCAACATGCACTTCCTGTTACTCTGCCAATTGTTTTAGCAATTATGGTGTATATACAATCAGAACGATTAAGTAGGCTCGACAATAACACTGCAAAAAGAGATGGTAAAAATATTGAGAGGGATATTAAAAACAACACTCACAATCACTTATATATTAACAATATTGCATTTAATTTTGATGATTATATAGATAAGGGTATTATTAAGGCCGATATAATAGGAGAGGCTTTTCGCGAAGCGTTTATAGATAAAATAAAAATTGAATTTATTGCCATAATGTTTGACAACACCCGGTTATCAATTGACCAAAACCATAAGATCGTTATGGCAAATTTACTCACTAAAACAAGAAGTGCAAAAAATAACATTGCTGGATGGGGCTTTAAAGCCGACATTACATGTGTAAAAGCCGACAAACAAATACAAGTCGATAATATTAAAAATATGAAATTGGTAGCCAGATTTACTTGTACAAATGTTTTAGGTGTTAGTTCTATTTATCATTCAACAATAACCGGTACTTTAGGTAAGTATGAATTAGAATTTAATATTTGTAAAGAAATTATAAGTGAATACAGAATATCATTTTCGGATGTATGTTAAAGTTATGACGAAAATAATTGCACCTGTAATCTCAAAAATCATTAATTAGTATTAGCCCTCGGTATTGGAGCAATCTTTGAGCTTTTGATGAGTATCATGGTTAATGGAATTGAATCGACAATATGCGTAAACATTCCATCAGCATTTGGGTGTTGGTTATTCTCTTTCAAAAAATCACCATAAGCAGCTACGAAAACATCATACATGGTATTTAGATTTGGTGCTTTTGAATTATTTAAAGTCTTAAAATCAAACCAAGGAGAGCAGCACCCGCCCCCAGCGGCGTTTTGGGTTAATTTTTTATAATGTTTGTTATATACATTAGAACATGCATATTGACATTTTGCATTACAATGTTTGTGGTTCTTATATTTACAAGATTTTATTTCAAGTATATTAATCTTCTTGAGTATTCGATAATTGTTAAGTGCTTTAAGTTCTTTAACTAATCGCTTATATATAGCTAGACACTCACATGCTTTAATGTTATTTTGTGAGTATTCACTATCGAACAAATTATCTATGGTGTAAATATATCTCGCCATCTTTTATGTATCCTTGCTAAGCACTGTGTATTGTGATATATCGTGATCAGTGCTAGATGTAATATGCTCTTCAAATTGTTGAACTAATTTGTTAAAAAAGTATTGAGATTTGTCATATCTTTTTTGAAATAGTTCTGCGCAATATACCTCTCGAGGTGAATTTGCATGATTCGTAAAATTTAACCATATATGCATTAACGACTCTATTGTTATAGCATCTTCATTTCTAACATCTTTGAAATGGTTTCTGGTTTTATTTTTATATTTTTCCATAAAATCTGCCAATATACTTTGGTCAATTTTACTTTCTTCATACTTGTTCTTAATCAATTGCAAAGCACACGCATATGATGGATATTTATAATACAATCCATGACATGCTTGTTCTCCTGTAGGAGCATCCCTCTCGAAACGTTTTTTTGAATGTGAATACTTAAAATCTAGCTTTGCTTGTCCACTATCTACTAAACCAAAAATAGCGGCTATTATATGATTTCGAGATAGATGATTTTGATTTTTTTTGAGCCTATTTATAAACTTAAGTAGAAGAACCGAAGGAACTCGTCCCGGTACAGTTGTTCTGGCCAATTCACTAAAATACAATGACATTTGTGTATTTAGGTTAAATTTTTTACTTTCATTTTTTGTAAGACGTTGGAAAAACAAATCAAATAATTCATTTTCAGGTGAAACATCGTTTTCTATGTCACCATCAAAAAGAAGCTCTTCGTCATTAGACGATGCAACTAGTTTATCAAAAATAGCCTTCAGATCGGCCTTGGCAGTACTAGTATCTAAATATTTATAATAATTTTCAAGATCACTAGATTTACTACTCTTTAATGTTGATCTGTCTGATATTTCAATATTCCGTTTACCATTTATAATTTTATCTGTAAATAATTTTCCATATATATAATTTGTTGCATGTCCCAATAATCGCCACGCAGCGACACTCTTCATTTCATTGTTTGGGTTTAGTATATCTTTGAGACAGTCTGACTTTGGTTCGAGTAAATCTTTAAACACCTTAGATATTCCCATCACTTCAACAATATTTGCATCAGATAATTCTGCAAGCGAACGAATATGTATATAAGATTGAATCATGGCGTAACCAGTGTGTTTATTTCGATTTATATATATACGCAATGTTTTTGCAATAATATCCTCTCCTGTTTGGTCGGGTTTATGCGGCAAAAAATCATAAGTGCAGTCTTTAGGGAAAAGTACAAAAGATTGTACATTATTTTCATAAAATGAAGCTGATGTTATGTTATAAAAATCATATTTATTTGAATCTGCATATTCGTCAGTTAGTTGGTCTTGTTTTATAAACCCAGTATCTTCATCGGCGATACCCATACCCAATGTCTTTTCTATATCTTTGCGGTCAATAATAAAACCATGCGAATAACTAAGATAAGGCACAGAATTAATGGCCGTTGATTCGATAAGCATTTTGGAAAAGCGTCTCATATATTTAGTATCACGCTTTTCTTTTATAGGGTTGCTATTAAAAAGCCATTTAATTTTATATTTTAAAGCATCAGATTCTTGACGTTCTGCATCTTGGTCTAATAATATATACCAATCGCCATTAACTTCTTCAAAACGATTCTGTGTATAAGCATCTTTCTCTATATATTCTACTTCAAAAGCGAATACACGAATGTTGTTTTCCTGCATATTATAATTTTTTATGAGATCGCGAACAATATTTCCTATTGCATTCCCCAATACACACGAATCATCAACGACCGCTACTTTTATATTATCGGGGTCATAATGCTCTTCTTTACACAACCAAAAATATAGCATTTTATCTTGAATGATTTTTGGTTCGATTTCTTTTTCAAAATATGATTTGCCATAGTATTTAATTAAAAAAGGGAGCATTGAATTAAAAAATCCCCATGCTTTGTTGGCGGAAAATATTGCAAGATCGAATTTATTTGTATGTAATGTGTCGCATATATCTATTAAAATTTTTAACCATCGATCGAAAAGGATTTCTCCCGATTCTTTTGTATCGATGTCGTTAAACAAACCTATTAATTGTTTTTTCTTTGAGCGCAACCATCGAGAAGTATAATTGGACTTGTTGTCGCTTCCCTCGTTTATCATGTAATTTACCTCTTAGTATGAGTAATAATGGTATTATATAACATATAATACATTTTGTCAATATACTATTTTAAAATAAAGCTGTATTTTTTATATTAAACATGAGCTTATTGTGTTTATAAATCAATTTATATGCTATATTGTTTTTGCAAATTATTAGTTAATATACAAATTATACACTATATTTCTGAATTGTCAACAAATTTTTACATTTTATTTGTTAAGACAAAAACGTTAGAATAAAAAACATGGTACTATCGTAGAGGACTTATATTAATCAGTATATTATTGAAAATATCTCACAGGGAAATAAAAGTCAGATACATACTACACATTAATAGATATTGAAAGCAAGTACGAAATATCTATACTTATTTCTTCATCCAAATGTTTTATATAAGCAATTTTTTCTGTGTTTTTTACGTATAATATCGTAAAATCTTCCTTTGTAAAGATATCAAATTCGTTTGATATAGTGGTTATATCATCCATTATTTGTGGCAATCTTTCCATTACGCTTTTTTCCATTATCATTCCTCCGCATTAGGTTTATAATTTATTGAATTTGTTACATTCGATCAAAACTACTCTTACAAAATTCAGGCAAATTCAAATACATAGTTGGGATTTAATTTCCGCTCACACATTATGGCATACGCAAGATCAATGGTTATTTCTGAACCCTTGAACTTACTGTATGCAAGATGTCCGTCTTTGAATACAGTCATCACGTCTTTTGTAATATGAATTTCCGTTTTTTCTTTATCACAACCCCATATATCAATAAAATTATCTAAAATGGTATTAATATCTTCATTTAGTGCATTTAATGCATTTACCATACCTTATCTCCTTCTTACCTGCTAAGAGCCGCTATGTCTACGGCTGAAACGAAACTCGGGAAAATAAAATGTATCCTGTGTGTTGTGCCTTTATATTTGTCTTATATAAAAATTTGTATTGCCATTTATTGATATTTGTGTTATATTAACCACAAAATATACAATGAGGTGCTCTATATGTTAATCCAACCAATCGAAACGACTCATGTAGTTATAAAAATTCTACAGGCTATACTAAACTGCGACAAATTACCCATAGAATATAACAAGTATGGCTTAAATATTGACGACCACACCTTCAAGTGCTCTCTGTTATTCGCCATTCAACAAAAGCTGGTTGTTGGAATCGATCCTGTGCCACGCACGCTTTCTACAAATACAACATTTTTGCCATTGCTCAACCCTCCTGCGTTATCACAACGCGGCGCAAAGTATCTTAAAGAGAACACGACGATTCTATAGCGGTTTTATTTTATACATATATTAAACTCTATGTTATCCGACACGTCTTTTTTAAGAGACTTATGATGACTTGCAATATTGTTGGCTAAAAAGACCTTGAGAATTGCGCCCAAATCGAAATCAACACATTCGTTTGTGGCCGTGTTTTTAAATTTATATTGTCCAAAGGGGTTTATATCTCCTGTAACATTAATTGTAAACGGAGATTCGTTTGTATGAATAAATATTTGCGCATCTTCTGTTTCGTTTGTTGGTACTAAAACGTAGGTAATACTATCTGTATATGCCATATGTTTATACGTCCTTTCAATATTATAGTTTGGCATTTTATAACTGTGGTTGAAATGGAACATAGTTGATGTAAACCATTATCTGGGTATCGCACTTCAATGATTGTATTGTGATTCTTGTTGACATATTCCATAATTTATGGTATAATAAGGTAAACTAAATATTTCGGAGGTGCTCATATGAAGCATTTTAGAACATTATTAGGATTCACCATAGGAGTCTTAGTCACAATACTAGTCATCCACTCAATAGAACCACTACACGCCGCATTAAGATCAAGACGCATAGAAGTTCACACCGGAGTTACGGTCTATGTAGACGGTACAAGGTTCGAACCAAGAGATGCATATGGGAATGTAATTGAATCGTTTATCTTTGAGGGTAATCTATACGTTCCGTCTGAAGAGTTGGCGAGAGTGTTAGGTATGGAAGTCTGTTGGGATGGGGCTACCCATACGTTGAGACTGGGTGGAGATAGAGTGAGGCCGCCTGTAGAAGCTCAGGTACAGCCTACTAGAATTTATGATTTAGAACTAACAATCTCAAGTGCATTAATGAGGGCTATTTCCGAGGGTGTGCTGATAATTGATGGTCAAGGGATTGCAAGTGTAAGATATGATAGGGGGCGGTCGGTTGTTGCAATTAGATACCCCTCACCTACACCCCTACATCCAATTGCAAGTAGCCAGGATGATGTTTTTATCATTTACCACGACGAACCATTTCTCATTATGAGAGGTAGAGTACCGATGATCGAACTGGATTATTTCAATGAAAATATCTTGCCGTCTATAGTAGAAGCAATTGAAGCATGGAGAACGCCAACCCATTAAACACATTAAAAAAGCACTCTGTACAAACAGAGTGCTTTTTTAAAAATAACGATTTTAATTACGGCTGGAATGGAACTCCGTTGATGTATACTAAGCCTGTTAATTGAATGATGCCGCCTGATACGTGAACAACGCCCCCTTGCAAATCAACTAGTTGCGAATTTATTGTTGTTGAAAATGAAGACATGAGGTTTATGTTTGGTGTATTTGTAGTTATAGACCCAAAGGGGCCTGTAGCTAATTCAATATTATCAAAACTCTGTAATTCAAGTTGCGGCGAGAGTATCCTTAGCCTATTGTTTCCCGACCACCCAGAAGTTGTTATAGTTGAGTTGTCATCGAAATAAACACCTTTAGGTATACCATCATTCGATTGATCGCCAACCTCTATTCGATTACCAACAACTAAAATGTCATCAACATTTATCTGATTACCCCTAATAAAACTACTCAACACAACATCTGCATGAAGTTCACCAGCGCCTATCAAATCGGCCGTAATCGTCCTTACCATTATTTCATTGGCCGTTATACTGTTTGCCAATATCCTGTTGGCATTAAGTGTACCAAGGATTACAGCGTCACCATGTATATTATTTGTAGGCCCAAACCTACTATTAAAAAACTCACAGTAATCCCCATTAAGGGTGTGGAACATGCTTTCGGTAATATCTGTGCTACCCAACCTAAGCCTTCCACCTCTGATATCAGCACTCCACATTTCCACGTGTCCCGCGCTGTTTACGGTGAAATTACCGTTACCTATATCAATAGAACCCCTAGCAATCCTCACATTGCCAAGAGGGTCAACATGGAACGCTGGCTGTCCATTCGGAAGCGTACCGATACGGATTTCACCGCCGGATATCAGGCCTCCAAATGTTGCGTTTCCGGTTTGCAAGTCCATTGTGATCACATCTGTGTTACCAACTCTGAACCGCATACCACTAAATCTATTACACCCCCGGTTTCCCGGTACTTTAACGCCGATTTAACGGCGGGAATGGACTATATCACGGCTGTCATACGACAACCCCAATGCGCTTCCACCGGTAGCTCATCCCCGGCGTACTCCCCGAAGGGATAGTCTCTACACTTTACTTGATTTGTATTTTTATTTTGCTTGCATTATATGACAATTTGTGATATTATATTTCGGAAATATACCCTTATGCGTTGTTAGTAATGGTGAATCCTATATATTATATCATTTTTGGAGGGGTTTTGAAGGTTTTTATTCTTGATTTTTGCTGTTTTTGTCAACAGATGGCTCATAAAAATTATCAATAATTAATTCATTCCCCTGAAGCAGTTTACCAGGTAATGGTTCACATGGCAAAATATGCTGTGGTGTAATATTTTTGTATGTTGCATCCATAATGATTCACATCCTATTCCTATAAATTCGTTGTAGTTTTACTCGATTATTAACGGTTTCGTCATTCTTTTCAATCTCACATATGACAGAAATCAAACCATGCTCAAGCTCGTTGGTGGTATTGCTTGATGTTGCTACTCTATCTATAAGTTCTTCGTAGTACTTTCTAGTTTTTTCGTCACCAAATGGTAATGATACTTTAATTGCACGGACATCATTTCCAGTTGGATATAATTGCTCTATTTCAAAATCATCTTTAGAGGACAGTGATTTTATTACCATTCGCTTATCTTTATCCAATCCCATAATAGAGAAGTTGGCAGGAATGTCCTCCCGCAAAGTTTGTTCCATTGCCTTTCTTTTGCTCAGTATTATATCAACGTAATTATCAACATGATAATTTTCAACTTTTGGCAAATTATCTGCCACAGATGTGACCGTATATGCATCTCCAGAAATACCAATGCACACATCTTTGTTCATGATTAGAATTTTATCAAAATTTTCATTTGCGCTTTTTATGTTTTTCAATCCTTCGCTGAATACCACAAGCCTACTATCCGCAACCATAACACCATAATCAGCCACACACACCGCAATCACGACACTCATATCACACACTCCTCATATTTGATAAGTGTATTATAACATGAATTGCTAATTTTTGACATGAAGATTTCTCAATATTCGACTCGCCCGTTGGGTGAAAATTAAAAACCAACAGCGCCGGTTTAATTATGATTCACAATGACAATCCGCCTTTACCTACTGAGAGGGGGATGGCTTTCCTCGACGGTTAGCAAATGTTTTATAGATCGATTCCTTTTCGGCAGATGTTATGCCTCCGTAGAGTGCCATTTCTTTCATGGTTATTACATATGGTTGATATTCAATCGTTTCAAGCAAGCCCTCTATCAACCATTTAACGTCGGCTATATCAAGGTTTTCTTCAACAAACATATTTTCTAACTTAATACGAATCTTAGCCATTTTTTTTGCCATGTTCGCCTATTAATGAATATTTATCATATTCGTTGTATCCGGTCATAATTTACCCTCCCAAAATGCTGGATATGTATGGCGTTATGTGTAATTAGTCAATAACAACAAGGATAATGGCGGCGCCTTCTACGTCTAATTCAACTTTTTCGTAAAGGTCTGCCTGCTTTCTTTCAACGCCTTCTCTTTTACTTAACTCTTCAACAAGTTCGCGTGTGGTATATTCTTGTATCTTTTTGTTCATCATTTTACCTCCGATCTGCATAAAGTTGATAAAATAAATGCGAATAGTAATATATAATAATAGTTGCATCTTGCGGTGGTACATGATATACTCGCTATATCTTAAATTAGGAGCATGTACATATGGCAAACTTTACAACCCACCCTGACTTTCCAAAAGCAGTAAAACTCACAATGCTAGATATTCTTGATGGCAAAGAAGGAATGAATAATCTCACATATCCGTTTGAGTTTGACACCCCCCAAAACACATATCCTGATGCAGTTGAAGTTATAGACCACATACATAAAAATGGGTTCTTGTTAAATTTTACAACGCCTCTTGGTTCAGGACTTATATCAAAGCATCAATTCAAAGCAGTTGAACTTTCCGCGCTAGGGAAGATATTCCTTAATTCTGTTCGGTAAGAAATCTGGATCGGCAATCGCCATGCATAGCAACATCATTTTCTGTGGCCGTATATGGTTGAAACCCTATAGATTCTTTAATTCTTTCTAACATGACACTTACGTCATCTATTGTGAAATGTTCTCTAATGAATATCTCGCAAATTTCATTGTATGTTTTTAGCCATTGATGTATTTTTACGTCCACTAGTAATCAACCTCCATAATGTTTAAATATATTATTTTGTTTTACGTTAGGCTCTATTTATCAGTATGACAATGTCACACAACAAGAGTATTCAAATTTCATCAACTCTTCATCGCTAGGCTCCGCTCTACACAAACTTGATAAGGTACATAGCTATAGACGTGTTGTTTAATCTACAGTTGTGTACGGAATACTCGCAATGTCCTCAACAAGCCTGATTGAAGTGTCGGTCACTATGATGCTTGTGTGAGGATGCGAGTTATTACGTAGCCATTCCACTAATGATTGCGTAATTTTTTCTAGTTCGTTCATTTGTTCTTGCGATATTTTCATATAAATTCCCCTATATGATTTACTTCACATTTATTTTTCATTTTTTATATATTTCGATCTTTCATTATAATACAAATCAAGTCTTAGCACGGTATTTTCAGCTACCCATTACTGGGCCTTAGAATTTCTTAGTCAGCTATTTCATCCATGAACAATTTGTGCGAACACAAAAAGACCACCATCTCCCTGTAGGGCTTTGGTGGTGGTTTTATTTAACTGATACCGTTAGCGCCGCATTTGAGCTATGCGGCACACCCCTGAGCTTCGGGGTTCACATTGAATGCACAAATTAAATTTATGCCTTGTGATGGATCGTGGAGGCGTGGATCAAGAGTGATTTCACGTCGTACCCCACCAACCGTTGTGTTGAGGTTGAACAGTGCGTTTTCGAGGAATGCACCCTGTTCGTTGAGTATAAAATTGTTATTTACATTACTGATATGTAGTTCATTGCCAGCCAGCAGATGACCCGAAATTACCTCCGCAACCAGGCCGTATCCACTACCACCCGTTGAGCCGGGGTAGTTTACCCTGCCAAGTGCAAGTCGTGCCGTGGTGAATGCATCGTCTGAAAAGGCTAATTGTGAACCTGTCAACCATGCCTCTAGGCCATTCGCTCGACCAGTATCCCAATCATATGAACGAGCTCTTAGTCCAAATTCATCAATCGTAATCGCCGTACGGGTAGGGGAGGAAATCAATTCATTCCTACTGGCATCCAATGCGCCGTTAATAAACCGAGTTACTTCGTCGGCCTGTCTTTTCATTGCTTCTAACCGAACTAAATCGAAGGAGATTGTATTGATTGCGTTGATATTGCTACTATTAAAATCCACCAAACTAAAATTACTGTCCAATGTATGTTTGTTGGCAAACACAAGCTGAAAATTTGTTGGATTCTCGTAATCAATGAACACTTCAAGAAGAAGGGGTTTGATTTTAAAATAGTCAAGATCAAGTGTAAACGTAGTTCCCAACTCAAACTGATCGGTAAATTGTTTGAACTCCGGCAAAAACGGAAAATTAACGGAGTCAATGCCTATCTCGAACTTAGGATAGCTCGCTCGCGCCAAAACGCGTGAACCGAGATCAAATAATTCCTGTTGTATTTCTTGTCGCTCGGCTTGCGTCATCAAATCCGTAACAATCAAGCCGTCCTCTTGGAAGTGGTCGTAGATAAAATAACGATTCAATTCAACCCATTGTTCATCCGTAAAATGATTTTCCATTTTAAGTTGGTCAACAATGTCGCGTAGCTGTGCAGATAACCCAGCTATTTGTGCTTCCATGGCGGTGATTTGCCCATGTCTAACGCCAATCATTGGGTCTATTTGCCCGATAAGAGCATTTATGTCATCGTAGGGAATGTTACCGTGTTCTATCCGAACTGATTTCACACCTTCGAGAGCTCGGCGAATCGACATAAATTGGTTTAATCCACTACTAATACTTAATGCAGGGTCGATTGTAGCCGTCCCTGTCACAGGATTATTAGTTGGAGGGAAACGAACTTCGTATTGAGGAGGATTGTTAATTAATGTCGCAAGGTCACGATTACGGTCGCGTAATTGCGTCAACAATCCGGCATATATAGGTTGTAAAGTTGCATACAACGCCTCGTATGAGTTTAACGCTTTAAGTAAACCCTGCGACATTCTATTTTTGAAATAATTAACATTAAATATTACGTCTGTACCGTTGGGGTTGACGCCCGCTATATCAATATTTCCGCCGGACACATGCAGAGCCGTCACAATGTTATCGGTTTTTGCGTCAATTGTGGAATTTTTAATCAAATTGTCATATGACAAGTATATCGACGTATCTTTAAACTGGCGCGTTACGTCTACAATATTAATTAAGTAGTTTTCATGATCAAATATGAACAAACATTCATACGCATCGGCAATATCTCTGGTTAGGAGAGTGTATAGATTTTGCTTACTAACATCCATAGTTCTCCAACGAGCTAATAAAGTGCCGTCAACATTGCCTATTTTCCACCCTGGGATTTTAAGTAATAAAATACCCATCAGGCTTTCGTATGGCCTAATGGGATCATATAATCTAAATTCCCCGTGAAGGTCTATTACTTGTTTTTGTTGCAACATTACTTCGACAGAGTATGCGACACACCCCTTAACTTTACGTATTCCGTCAGACACTTCAAACACTTTACGTATTTGGAAATACCCGAATTTAGGCATATATACTAACCGCTTTTCACGCACATCACTGTACAATTCGTTTGGTTTGATTACACCATCAACAGTGATTACTTCCGGCGTTGTAAACTCAATTTCTGAGATACCTATCCAACGAACATTCATTGAAAGAGAGATGTCGTGAATAATCCCCAGCCGTTTCTTACTCAATTCACAGAGTATGAGTTGGGGTCGATCTACTCCGTATTTATCAAATGCAAAATACATTATATCACCTCAATCAAAATGCTCCGATGGCTTTTTTCCACCTATTGCGAAATACTAACCGTGCACTTCCGCTTACAAACAACCGATTATGCCCTAAATTAAATCGCAGAAAATTAAGGTTAAATGTGTTGAATAGATCGTCGCCGCTCGCCGTTTTAATCATCCTCCTATCATTATCGACATAGATTGTTTCGCCCTGTCGAATATCTGTTATATTAAAAATCCTGTTATTGTCGTTTTCATTTTGTATCAAAATCGAGGTGCTATCACCCAACATTTCAATTTCTATTTCAGGCCACAGATACTCTTCTATCTGATTAAGATTGTGGAATGATATGAATGCCGAATCGTTTATTTCATAACTTGTTTCGATGATATCTGTGAACGAATATGGGAGTGCAGAAGTCACCGTAAAGCGCCAGCCTATTACTCTCCCACCCAGCATTATCACTTCGGGGCGTGTTAATCGACATAGATAATTCTTATTACCCATGTCTTGGTCTAAAATTGTTAATATGTGATTATCTGCGCGTCCAAACAACCACTCGCCAATCGTTTCTCTTTCATAATAAAGAAATTCGCCGCCATGTGCATGGAAAATTTCCATTGATATTTCACGAGTTGGTGCAAGTCGTCTGCCATATTGGTACGGTTCAGTACGCCGCGCAGAGCGGTCGCTAACTATCTCAACATCTGCAAATGTGCTTTTACGAACGATTCCTTGACTTCCAACATGAGCGATGCGAAGGTTCATTTCTTTTGAATGTATATTATCAAAAATAAAATAACTCATTTTTCACCACCTTGTTTTAAAACTTGACATAATTTTTGCTGTGTGTTATTATTTTACCACCTCTTAACAGATAGGATTTTTGGTATGAAACTTAACCCAGATTGCATTCGAGATATATTGCTAACAGTTGAAGAAAACACGGATCATCAGAGAAGAATGGTATACCATAAGGGTGATAAGTTCCCATTGTTGAACTCGTATTGCTCGAATGAGGTTGTGTATCACATACAACAATGCGATTACGCGGGATATTTCATTGGCTTTCAGAAGTACATCGGTGGCGCCTATAGGATAAACGACTTATCACCCAAAGCCCACGAGTTTCTAGCTAATATTCGAAGTGATGAAAACTGGGCCGAAACGAAGGTAATTGCTGAAAAATCAGGGAGTCTTTCTATTCCCATTTTACAAAGTGTTGCGTCTAGCCTTATAGTCAAAGCAATTGAAACAACTATGGGGATGTAGACGGATTTAATTCAAAATTTTTTACAGTTACGCCTATGTCCAACATTAATGACAAATTATTTCCCCAATACCCATTGGGCGATCCACCTGACAACTCATACGATATGATGTTAGGAATTTCAAATGTATTTTCACCATCATCTATGATGATTTTAGCACTTTGTGCCATTGCTTCTATATATAACTTTCTTCATAATAATATGGCCTCCTTATTTTCACGTCAAAAGAGAGGTGCGCTAACTGCTCACACCTCTCAATGTATATTATGTCGCTCTAACTCCACCGACTGTGCCTCTTGCGAGGCTTGTTGTATTTTGCTTATTGTTATATCTATTAACTTCGTTTTTAGCCTCACCACGCGCTATAACACCCATTACTCTAGGCAACTCATCGAGGAACTCGCTGGATGTAACTCCATGATTCTCTATGTGAATCGTCGGCGGTGTTCCGATTGTGTGAATAGGTGGGGTGTGGTTTACCGCTCTGTTTACTATTGCATCCATCGGATTTCCACGACCAAACGATGAGTTTCTTAGAAGGTCAGTAAATTGATCCGTTGAAATTTGGGAAATATTTAAAGGAGCCAACATACCCGCTTCAAGTAGATCGTTTTGTTCTCGTGTTAAAACTCGTTCGCCCTGATGCACGATAGCAATTTGATCTCGGTCAATATATCCGCCGTCGGCATATTGAGGTAAACCACGCAGTATCTTTTCGAGGTCTAACAATTGTTGATATGTTGCGTGAAGTCTGCCGTCAAGGTTCAAAAACGGGTCAGAATCGAACCATTGCCCATTTAAAGAAAACTGGTGTGTCCTATCATTCCAACCTACATTTGTACCTTGACCCTCGAAAAATGCGCGAAGAGGAATATTTTGTGTTTGACTTGCCTGGAACTGAGCGTTTGCCATTTGTTGTGTCAGGTCAAGTATCTGGCGCATACGATTGACAGTGTTCTCTAAATAAGTGTTGTTTCCGCGATCAACGGTACGAAGAAACTCCTCCCAAGAACCAGAAATATCTTCTCTTCCATATATTCAAGTAAAGTCGCTACTTTTACCCAGTTCTTTTACGAACATCTTATGCTTTCACACAAGTGTAGACTATATCATCACCCTATTTCATAGGGGCAACGCGCTGTCCTCGCGATTTTGAGGCTCCTAGTCGTTGAACCTTTCTCTATTCGAGACTTGGCTGCTGATTGCCCAATTCTATTCGTTTTCAAACATTCACGCCTGCGCTTGTTTCATCACTACGTTGTAGTCGAATAGACTCTAAGGGGTTTCCAGCAATTCACGTTGTTATTCAATGTATATTACTATACAAGGGGACTATAATAAGAATTATCCCTGAGCCGTACCTTTTATTCCACCATTGATGTTTACCTGCGTTCGCTAGACGCAGATGTTACATATGTAACCTCATGTTTTCACATGAGAGCAGACTATTTCATCACCTTCACCATTACATGTTAAGGGCTACACTTTTCCACTACCATCGCTTGTAGTGTACTGGCTTTCGCCATAGTCGTTGAGGGCAAACCCAATCGGTCTTTCCCTGCATGAACATCCATTATTATGATTACTTAGGATTTAACCATATAACCATCCCCACGTTTTTTCTACTTTCGTCCCATCATAACGTGGTTTCCCCGTTATTGTGGTGTAGGGCTTTAGGAATTACCTGCATATATGTGTAGTTTTCGGGGCACATTTCTGTACCAAGGGCGCGGAATGTTACGCCACTAATTGTCGATATAAATCATCTCCCGCATCTTGAACACGTTGAAATGCCAATCTCGTTAAATCTCCGCTGCGAGCAACCCTATCTTGGATATCTTCGATCTGTCTACGGATCAAATCGGCTTGATCATTAACCATATCCTGATGAATTTCTCTTTCGCGATTAATCATGTCAACCCGTGCTTGGTGAGCACGTTCATATTCACGTAGTGCATTTGCGATACCATCACGCTCTGCCTGATTCTTATCTGTAAAGCGTTGTAATTCGTCTTGTAACGCACGATCTTGGTTTCGTATATCGTTATCATGGATTAAATTGTCAAGAGCAAGTTGCCGTTGAGCGAGTTGCTCCTCTAATTGAGCGCGTTCTCTTCTAGCGGCAAGTGAGTCATTATTGGCTAACTCTGCCAATCTATCCTGAATACGCTGAACGTCCAATTGACGAGCATCCAAATCCTGTCCAAAACGTCTATCTTCAGACTCTCTTGTAAGCGCACGACGACGTTCCTCAATTAAACGGCGGAAGGCTTGTAATTCAGCATTGAGCGCGTCCTGTGCCTCTCTCGCTTGTTCACGACGAAGCCTCAACATATCGTTGAGCATAGCAATCTCATCGTTCATTAAGTCGTTACGATCACGTTGTCCATCATTAAGTTCTTGCAGTTGCCTATTTAAAGCGTCAATCTCATTACGCGCTTCCTGTTGAATCATTCGGCGTGTTAGATCAACTACATTCATCATGGCCGCTTGTTCACGATTCAACTGGTCGAGCTGTATTTGAGCAAGCGTTTCAGAATAGTTCCGAGCCGCGACTGTGGCTTCTTGGATTTGTCTTGTAACGTTTGCCGTAGAAGCCGCAAACTGTTCGTTGGTAATCCTTCCGTCCATTAATGCACGTTGCAACTCATTATATTTTTGATTGAGTTGTTGAACAATGGATTGCTGGATTTCCAAACGACGAGATACAAGTTCGATACGTCGATCAACATCATTTTCGGAAATCATACGTAATTGGAAGTTGAGATTATCCAACTCCGTGCTGGCCCCACTCATAAATCCATCAAAGTCAAGATTGATTAAGTCGAGATTAACTTGACCAATTGCACGTTGGATTTCCCACCATTGCGTACTGGCTCGGTCGTTCTGTTCATTCCATCCTATCATGGAGTCGAGAATATCAGCAAGTTCACGGCGTAAATCGTTGGTTGATGTCTGATCCCCGGCGGATACGCTATTTATAATGCGTTGGATTTCTTCTATAGACTGTTCAAATACCAAATTATTTGTGTCAGGCGTAAACCGAACGTTTATACCATGCTGACCAAGTGTCGCCGCGCCTGCCGATATGTCATTACGTCGCGAGTTATTTATAGCGTTTAAAAGCGACTGCTGTTCGCGCAATAAATTAATACGTTCTTGTAAAATTTCCGCCTGTGCATCACGATCACCTTCGCGATCGTTGAACAATGCGTTATTGCGCGCGAGTAGTTCATTTACAACCTGAAGTCTTGCCTCTAACAATCTTGTAGCCGAAAGCTCTACATAAAATGGTTCACTTGTACCGCCAGAGAGATCACGACCAAAACCATTAACGGTTAAATCAAATAGGCGCTCTAAGTTATTTATGTGTTGAATTGCACTATCGAGTTGTGCCTGTGAAACATTTTCCTGCATGGCGGTAGCAAGTACAAGCCCCCTCGCTGAAGCAAATGTCACTTCGGTAAGGTTTTTATGAGCTCCTATTAGTTCGTTGATTTGATCGATTTCTCCTGCTCTTGCCGCCGCACTAAATGTTTGAGCGAACGTCCAGGCCTGATCAACTACCATCTGGCGTGTCCTTGCTTCCAATAAAGAATAAACAGCCTCTGTATTAAGGTTTAATTGTCCCTCTTCGTCAAAAAGCATAGCTTTATATTGAGGCCCTAACGCCAACAATCTCTGGAGCGTATCAATTGACAATGCGTTGTGCGCTCTATACTGTTCCATCGCCGCACTAAGTGTGTTATATGCTGTCTGTGTTCTGCTGAGTTGGTTGTTAAGCGCATTAAATGGCCTGCCCGACAAGGCGTTGATCGCATCGGCGGCATCTTCCTTTTGACGCACCACATCATCCAGCACCGAGGCCAAATCATCATACGACTTTGCACCACTCTCGATAAGTCCGTTCAAATAAATGTATTGTTCACTAAGAGAGCCCAGCAAATCTCTCTGAACGCGCATCTTTTGGTTGACAAGATCAATATAACCATCAACATCCGAACTCGACAATCTTTGCATCTGGCGATTAAGAGCATCCATTTCCTGCGCCGCACTACCTGTAATATCTGCGAAGGGCAGGGTGATACCATCTAAAACTAGTCGCTGTATTTCCCGATGTGTTTCTAGCCATCGAGTACCATTTCTGTTAATGGTATCATATGCACGAATTGCGTCGTCCAACAGACGAACAAGTTCTTGTCGCGCCTCATTAGTCTGTTCGATGTTATCGTTCACATTGACATTGTTGATTTGACGCTGTATTTCTTCAACAGACATGCTCGATAAATCAAATCTAATACCATGCTGTGCAAACGCTGTAACTGTATCTGACAGCATCCTGCTATAGGAATTGCTTATATCTTGGAGTAAGAATTTCTGTTCTTGCAGAAGTCCTATACGTTTTTGTATGATATCTGTCTGTGCATCACGGTCGCTATCGTTCATATTGAACAATATGTCGTTTTGACGAAGCAATTCATTTATGGTTTGAAGACGCGCTTCAAGTAATCTTGTTGCGGAAATCTCTGCGTAGAACGCCTCCGTGATTCCGGCAGTCGAGCCGCTGATACCACTTCGACCTTCACCAATTCCACGGCGGGTAGCATCGAACATAGCACGCATCGCTTGCGCTTGTGCCATCCATGTATCCGCCTGTTCCTTAGTAAGCTCTCCGCTTATGACCATAAATTGAATCTGATGTGCTAAAATAGCGTTCAGTTCAGCATTT